>JAEEGL013773714.1_pt1 | contig 16389 bp, 11 predicted proteins | sample 9134231 | NCBI WGS metagenome assembly JAEEGL01 (sample SAMN16246548, study PRJNA631951) | gut metagenome | biome: gut microbiome; feature: rumen; material: fiber-attached | host: Bos | place: Iran: Karaj | collected 2018-10
GAAAGTCCCGTCGCGTACATATACAACACGAGAGAAGAGCTTGAAAAGCTGAATATAGACCCCTTTTCCGTTTCGCGCGGAATGGTTGGCCTTATGGCTGATATAAAGGGCATAGATATCTGGGTCAATTTCACCGAGGTGAAGGACAAGGTATGGTGCGAGCTTCGCTCAAGCAAATACAACATAAATCCCATAGCGGTAAAGTACGGCGGCGGCGGTCATCAGAAGGCGTCCGGCGCAGACGTCGCGGATTTCAACGAGGCGATGGAAATGCTTTCCGAACTGAAAAAAATGACGGAGAATACGTTATGACAAGTATAAAAAGACGCATCCTCAACAAGATCGAAAAATATGACACGATAATAATAAGCCGCCACACGAGACCGGACGGAGACGCCGTAGGCTCAACGCTCGGTCTGTACGGGATCTTAAAGGAAACGTATCCCGATAAGCGTATTTTTCTTGATAACGAGGATTATTCGGAATACGTGTCGTTTCTGGGCGGCGAGGGCGAGCATCCCACCGACGAAGATTATAAAAACGCGCTCGTTATGGTGCTTGACGTCGGAACGGAAAGGCGCATATCAAACAAAAGATACGACAATGGCGCGTATCTGATAAAAATAGACCACCATATTATAGAGGTCGATTACGGCGATATTTCGTGGGTGGAGGAGGAGCGCTCCTCCGTATGCGAGATGATAGCGGATTTTTATCTGACGTTTCGGAACAGACTGAAAATGCCGCTTCACTCCGCGGAATGTCTTTATACGGGTATGGTCACCGATTCCGGACGCTTCCGTTTCCGCGGCACGTCGGGCGAGACGATGCGCATAGCCGGAGCGCTTATCGACACGGGTATAGACCTTGAAACGATATACGCGAATTTAGGCGCGGAGGATTTTGATTTAGTCAAATTCCGCGCGTCGCTCACCTCAAAAATAAATCTGACGGAAAACGGCGTGGCGTATCTGCATATAAGCAACGCCCTGCGCAAAAGGCACAAAATGTCGCAGGAGGAGGCGAGCAATTCGATCTCCCTGATGGAGCATATTAAGGGCAGCCTTATCTGGCTTGCGTTTATAGAAAACGACGACGGGACTGTCCGCGTCAGACTCCGCTCGAGGTTCGTCGAGGTACAGGAGCTGGCGACGCGTTTCCACGGCGGCGGTCACGCCTGCGCGAGCGGCGCGACGGTCTACAGCAAAGAGGAAGAGGAAGCGCTTGTTTCGCAAGCCGACAAACTGCTTTATGAATACAAAAAGGAAAATCCGGGATTGATATGAAGATACTTCTCACAAACGACGACGGGATAGAAGCGGAGGGAATAAGACACCTTGCCGAATGGAGCGTTACGCTCGGAGAGGTGTACGTATTCGCGCCGAAAGTTGAGCAAAGCGGCTGTTCGCAGAGCATCAACATAAAGCACGCGTACGAGGTGAAGAGAAGCGACGTTTTCTCCGATCTCGGCATAGTCGCATACAGCGTTGATTCCTCGCCCGCCGACTGCGTCAGATTCGCGGTTGACAGAATGGGAGCCGATTTTGATTTTGTTTTCTCCGGCATAAACAACGGTTATAACATAGGGTACGATATAGCGTATTCCGGCACCTGCGGCGCGGGGTTTGAGGCGAATTACGCGGGAATAAAGGCGGTCACGTTCTCGGCGCCGAAAGGTTCTTTATCGCAGTCCGCGTCGCATTTACCCTTTGTGTGGGAGTTTTTACGGAAAAACGACTTGCTTTGCCACAACTGCGTTATGAACGTGAACATACCGCCGGATATGACGGAAATGCTGATAACGGAGCAGGGAGGCACGTTCTATCGCGACAGATTTGAAAACGTGGGCGGTGATATGTATAAGGCGAGACTTTATCTCACGCGCTCCCTTAACGGCCCGTTCGATTTAAGATACGACGCCGACGCCGTTCTGTCCGGCTGCGGCTCCGTCACACCTCTCACGGTGAATAAAACGGACGGGGAAGTTTTCAGAAAAATCAGAAATCAGAAATGACCGGGACCTAAGAGGATCAGATGCCCCGGTTTTCTGTCAAAGCAAAAAAAGGACTATCGCTCGGATAGCCCTTTTTCGTTATCTTACATTATCTGACCGTGCTTCTTTTTTTGCCGACGGTGAATATGATGACCGCGGATGCGACGAGCGCGAACGCCGCGACGGCGATCGACGCGTCGGAGGTCCCGGGGTTGACCGGCTCGTCGCCCTTTATAAGCTCGTCAAGCTCGCAGCCCGCGTTGAATTCACGCGTGCCGTTGTAGTTCTTGAAAGAACCCGTGACGGTTATGCAGTCGCCGACCTCGATCCTGTCCGCTCCGTCTCCGCCGAGACGGTAGCACATTATGGGTTTGTCGTCAAATCCCGGTACTTTTATCGTAACGGTCACGTTCTTGAACTCTGCGTTGTAAGGCGTGTCTACAGATACGACGTCGCCCGTGAGAGTATAAACGCCCTTTAACGATTCGTTTTCACCCAGCGCGTACACGGCTTCAAGTATTTCAGCCGTCGTCGTCGGCGTATCATCGGGGGTATCGTCCGGCTTATCCGTCAGAGTGTACGAATCGACCGTACATCCCGCGTCGTATTCCACCGTACCGTTGTAGTTTTTGATTGCGCCCGTGACGGTTATCTTATCGCCGACACCGAGCTTGCTTACTACAGTTACGCCCTCGCCGTCAGTCAGACGGTAGCACTGTATCGGATACTGTTCAAGTCCCTCGACCTTGATCGTTACGGTCACGTTGTTGTACTGACCGTTGTAAGCGGTATTGACCTCGGTGATCGTGCCGGTGAGCGTGTGTCTGCCCTTGAGCGCGGTATTCGTCTGAAGCCCGTACGCCGCCTTTAAAAGCTCCTCGTCCGTGTTGTATACGGGATCGGGCGTCGTTACCTCGCCCTTTGTGTACTCAAGCAGCTTGCATTTTGCGTCAAACTCAAATGTGTTTGTTCCGCTGTTGCTGTTGTAGTAGTTCTTGAGCTCGCCTTCGACCTTTATCGTGTCGCCCTCGTCGAGCTTGTCTGCTCCTTCGCCTTCAAGTCTGAAGCACTGTACCGGCTTGTCCTTGACGCCGGCGTCTATCGTAACGGTTATATTGCTGTACTGCGTGTTGTACGGAGTGTTGACGGCTATGATCTTACCGGTGAGGGTGTAGGGACCGCCCGCCAGCTTCTCGTTGTTGCCGAGAGCGTAAAGCGCGTTCACTATCTCCTCGGGAGTATTATATGAGGGAGTTTCCGGTACGGATGAGCCGCCGTACAAGAACGTTATCTCGGGCAGTCTCGTCGCGTGGTCCGGATTTTCAAACGTTATGGATTTTGCGTTTCCGGTCCAGGTGCAGGTAAGTCCGTCGAGCTTGCATTCGCCCGTGCTCGGTACGTAGTTTGCGGCGTATTCCTCAATGAACGAGAATTTTATCGACGTAAACGCGGTATCGCTCGTTACGGTAAAGGTGTTGTTCTTGTAGATGCGGAGGGCAGCGCCTTTGTCGTAATAAGCCGGATAATTATCCTTGTCGTTCGTCCCGAGCGAAAGCTCCATCTTTACGCCGTCTTTGTTTATCGTCTCTACCTTTTGTGCGTTTTCATATCCCATATCGGCGAATTTGAACGTTACGGGGCCGTCAGCCGCAAAAGCGGAAACGGATACCGCCGCAAATATCATAACCGATATGACAATGACAGCCAATGCTTTTTTCATTTTTCTCTCCTTAATGACAAGTTCCTATTTAACTATGGTGCATCCGCTTGTGAACTCAAACGTGGAGCCGACTCCGTCCTTGTAGTAGTGCGTAAGCTGTCCTTTTACGGTTATCGTATCTCCTACCTTGAGGTCCTTTGCGCCGTCGCCCTTGAGTCTGTAGCAGGTAACGGGATATTCGGTGAGGTTGTCGACCACGATGACTACGGTTATATTGCTGTATTCATCGCTCCACGCCGTCGGTATTTCGGTTATCTTTCCGGTAAGCGTGTAAGGACCGCCGTCAAGCGAGCTGCTCTTTTCAAGCGCGTAAAGCGCTTTGACTATCTTTTCCGGCGTATCGAGTACCGGCGAGGTGTTTTCAGATACAAAGTCGATTTTGTCAAGACTGCATCCGGCGTCGAATTCAACTGTGCCGTTGTAATTCTTGATCTTGCCCGTAACGGTTATCTTGTCGTTCTTTTTTATCTTATCCGCGCCTGTGCCCTTCATGCGGAAGCACTGTATCGGATACTGTCCGAGTCCGTCGACCTCTATCGTAACGGTAACGTTGTCATAACCGGAATCGTAAGGCGTGTTGACCTGGATTATAGTACCGGATAAAGTGTATTCGCCGTCAAGCGCCTTGCCCTGCTCCAGAGCGTATGCGGCTTCAAGTATTTCTTTTGCCGTCTTGGGTCCGGGATCACCGGATACGGTGGTTTCGGGAGCGGTGGTTTCGGGAGCGGTCGTTTCGGGGGCTGTCGTTTCCGTTTCAACGGGCGCAGTCTTGTCTATCTTTACGAGGCTGCAGCCTTCAATGAGTTCATACGTGCCCTTGTAGTTCTTAAGACCGCCGGATACGGTTATCGTATCGCCGACCTTTATCTTGTCGGCGCCCGTGCCTTTGAGTCTGTAGCACATAACGGGTTTGCTTGCAAATCCGTCTACCTCTATCGTAACGGTGACGTTATTGTGCTGGGTGTTGAAGGGCGTGTCTACCTTCGTTATCTTTCCGGTCAGGGTAAAGCTGCCTTCTATCGTCTCGCCGTCCTTTAATGCGTAGAGCGCCTCGATTATCTCCTTCGGCGTCTTCAACTCAACGGGAGCGGGCTTTGTATCCTCCCCGGTCGTTTCGGCGGGCGTCGTGTCGGGAGCGTCGGTTCCCGGAACTACCTTGTCAAGCTTGCACGCCGCGTCAAATTCAAACGTGTCGTTATATCTCTTGAGCGTACCCGTGACGGTTATCGTATCGCCGGCTTTTATCTTGTCCGCGCCGTCGCCCGCAAGTCTGTAGCACTGTACGGGTTTGTCGGTCAGGCTGCCGACAACCATATTGACCGTTACGTTTTTGTATTGATCGCTGTAAGCCGTGACGACCTCGGTTATCTTACCCGTCAGGGTATACGTGCCGTCCATGACTTCGCCTTTTTCAAGCGTGTAAAGCGCGTTTACTATATCCTCCTCGGACATATCCGCGGGCATAACGCTTATCTTGAACTCTTTATCGGCCTTTGCGCCGCCGCATTCCGCCGTGACCTTTAAGGTTACCGAAGCTATGGCTTTGCCGACCTTGACCGTCAGAACGTCGTCCTTGAGCGTCGCCGCGCCGCCGTCTGCCGGAAGCTCCCACGTAAACTTGACGTCGGAGTAGTTAACTCCGGTCCCGCCGAGCTTTATCGTCGTATCGGACGATACGGTAGAGGGGATGATATTTATCGCGTTGAGCTCGTTCGTCACCTTTTCCTCGTTTGATATATCCGTGGATTTTACGGTTATACCGCCCGCGCAGGGATAGATCTGCGGCTCGTTGTACCACGATATCGGTCCTTCAACGTCTATCGTATATCCGACGGCGAGCTTTTCATATTCAGCCTGAAGCTCGGAGATCGAGAGGGTGTTCGAGGTAGAGAGGTAAAGCTTGAAATCGATGCCGTTCTTCGTAACTGTAACGTAAACGGAGCCCGCGCCCTTTTCAACGTAGTTTTCCGCGTTGTTGCTGTTCCAGTCTATGCTCTTTATCTTTGCGTCGGTTATCTTGCCTATAACGCCCTGATACGGATCGAGAGCCGTGGCGAGGACCGCGCCTTCCTTGAAGAATTCATCGAGCGAAACCGTCTTTATCTCGCCCTTTGTCGGCTTACCGTCGGAGCCGAGCACCACGGAGTACGTGCAGCCCGTGCCCATTTCACGGAAGCCGTTGTAAATGGATGTCGTGCCGTTTACGATTATGACGTTGCCTATCGCAAGCTGCGTATCGGCTTCTTCTTTGGAATTGCATTTCATTCTGTATGCGAAATAGCCGTGCTGTCCGTCAAGATCCTGCAGGAACACGCCTATGTTCTTGTTGGCGTCGTTGTACGGATATTTTGCAACTATCACGCCGCGTATGTTCATCGAAACGTCCTTGGTGTTCTCGGACCAGTATTTCCAGTCTGCCACCGCAAACGCCTTGATCTTGTAATTGAGTTCAACGTCTTTTGTGAATTCGCCGCCCTTGACGGTGCCTATGAGCTTGAATTCGGTGTCCGCGTCGGCGTACGGGTCGATAACGACCGTCGTTTTGCCTTCCTCCGCGTTTGCAAGCGATACAAGACCGTTTCCGCCTTCAACCTTCCATTCGACGTCAAAGGTGTTATCCTCGTAGTCGACGGCAGTGGGAAGTGTGAAGGAGGATGAAACGGAGTTGTCTATGCCGGGCTTGTTGTATTCGTACACCATTTCGGCGGCGCCGTCGACAAGCTCCTGCGAAAGCTGTTTTTCTCCCGCCTCCGTTGCCGTATCGGTGCCCGTTTCCGCGTCGTTATTGCTGCACGACGCAAATACGGAAGCGACCATTAAAAGCACAAGGAGCGCGGCTAATACTTTTTTCATAGAGAGTTCTCCTTATTATATGTTGTTTTTTTGTTTACTGTGAGATTATCTCGCAATCACCGAGCGTAAACAGCTTAAGCTGAGGCTTGCCGTTATACGTTGTGGAAATTCCGTTTACATTTATGGTTTTGCCGCGGAAATATTCCTCCGTGACGGTTTCGTTATCGAGCGTCAGTTTGACGGTGCGGACCGTAAGCGTCTCCCCGTCGGCTGATCTGCACGTAAGCGTCATGGCTCCGTCGCTCTGCGTGGTGCTCTGCGTCGTGTAAATATCCGTGACAGTTATGTTCTCAAGGCGAACGAACGTGTTTTCAAGCGTTTCGTTGTTATTCAGATCGTTTGCCGTGATAAGCGTCGGCTTTATCTCCACGTTCTTTTCAAGTATCTTCGTGTCGTCGTCCGTCGGGTTGATGAGAGAGAACGAAAGACCCGATACCTGAAAGCCGAAGGACTCGTTGTCGTCCGCCGTTCCGGTGAGGCTGAGCCTGTAGCCCGGAACCAGGAATTTCGGTGCGAGCGAGGCAAAACCGCCGTAAACGTATACGCCGTAATTCTGCTGCGTATCCGTGTCAAACTGCTCGACGTAAATGCCGCCGCCGCTTTCCTTCGTGACGACGCCTTCAAATCTTACCTTGACGCCGTTGTACGTGCTTCTGTTCAAAACGAGCGATTTTATCGAAAGCTCTACCGCAGAGCCGTAGAAGAACAGCGGATCGTGCTTGCCGGAATAGAGGTTGAGCTTTTCGCTTCTCGCGCTCGTCAGAGCCTCAAGCGCCACGGTGCCGTAGCGCGTTGAAGAGGAGCTTTTGCCCATTGCGAGGCCGTCCGCTAAGATCTCTATATTGAGATTTCTCCAGACGTCGCTGCCTTCGTTTCTGTACCAGACCCACGCGAGATAGCGGTCGCCCGTGGAATCGAGCGTCGCCACGCCCTCCTCGTTGCTTTCAAGCGCTATTTCGGCGGCTTTTTCAAGCTTTGAGCGGGTGTATTTTGACGCGGGCTTGCCCCACGGCTCGACCTTTCCGGTCGATTCCGGCGTGTCTATCGCAAGAAAACGTACCTTTATTATCTCGGTTCCGGAATTGTTGTAAAAATGGACAGTGTCGCCGTCTATATACTGTTCGACCGTCACTCTGCCGCGGCCGGTCTTGTCAAAATCACTGTCAAGTCCGGAGGCGCTGAACTGTATCTGCGTCGCGTAATCGGGAAGGGAAGCGTCCCTTGTATATTCCCATACGCCGTCGTTTTCGTCCGGCGTCTCGTTATCAGTCGTCGCCGCCGCCGTATCCGTCCCGGTCGTTTCCGCGGGCTTTTTCTGACACGAGGTCAAAGTAAAAGCGAAAACGACGACGGCTGCGGCGAGAACGGCTAATATTTTATAATATAAATCTTTTTTCATTTTTCGCGTTACTGGTTGAGCGTTATGCAGCGGTTATACGCGTCGGTGAAGAGCTGTTTCAGCTCCGCGTCCGTAGCGTTCTCCGCGGCGGATACGTATGCGACGAGCAGCTTGCCTACCTCGTCACGCGCGTCGGAGGAGCCGACGAACGCGGGAGAGGTGAAGTACGAGCTTTCCTGCTCCATACAGATCTTTGCGGAAAGCGCCGCAATGCCTTCCTTGTTGTTGTTCGCACCCGCTAAGAACTCCTTGTACGGTTCAAGCTCGAACGCGGATTTAAGAACGGGAACGTAACCGGACGCCATGGAGAATTCAGCCTGGAATTCGGGCGAGGTGAGTAAATATTTCACAAACGCCCACGCCGCGTCGTTTACCTTGCTGTCCTTCTGCTTAAGCATACAGAGAGACGGGCCCTGGGATATGACCTTTTTGTTGGAGGCGTCAGCCTGCGGTATCGTCGCAATGCCGACCTCAAACGGATAAGATCCGTCGTCCTGCTTGGCGGGGCACTGATAAGTCGCGCCCGCGGAGGAGCCGATAGAGATGTAGGAGCGGATGACTACGCCGCTGTCGTTCGCCGTGTTGTTAGTGAACAGACCGGAGGTGTAGCCGCCGTATATCGCCTGCGTCGTCATATAGCCGTTCACGCACCAGGATCTGAATTTGTTGCAGAAATCCATATTCTGTTCGTTGTTGAATAAGAAGCGGTCCTGCACCTTGTCGACCGACTGTGTGTAAGGCGTCTTAAGCTGCTCCGTCATGGTGATGAACCAGTTTGCTTCGGAGTCGTAGCCGAGCGGTATGCTGTTCGGCTCTATCTCTTTTATTCTCTTTATAACGTATTCCATCGAGGTGTCGTCGCCTGATCCCGTGGAGAACCAGTGATCCGGCACCTTGAGGCTGTTCTGCTCAAAGAAAGTTTTGTTGTAGTACATGACTTCCGTTGACTTGGAGAAGGGAAGCGTATACATTTTGGACGTATCGCCGAACTGCTGACCTTCCGCGTAGTAGCCCGCTATAAAGTCGCTCTTCTGCGCATCGGTAAGACCGACGTTTTTGTCGTTTATGTAGTCGTTCAGGTCTATGACCTTTTTACTGCGCAGATACGTTGCGACGTGGTCGGGGTAGCAGTATGCGAGAGCCGGCTGCTTACCCGCCTGTATTTCCGTGATTATCTGGTCGCGCACGTCGTCGTAACCGCCGATCGACTGTTCGTCTATCGTTATGTTCGGATATACCTTGTTGAACTCCGCAACGTACTTTACAAGGACGTCGCGCAGGTTTTTACCCATCGTGTGATAGAAAACGACCGTTACGTCTTCCGTGGGTATCGTGTGAGAGGACTGCTCCGCCGGCTTGTTCGTGTCGTCGGCGCTTCCGCCACCCGAGCAGGCTGTAAGCGCGCCCGCGCATAAAACAAACGTGAGCAGTATCAAAGCGATGATTTTTTTCATTGTATTCTCCTTTGCCGGTTATATTTTATCCTCTGAAAAGAGGTGTTATCCGTATCAGCCTTTTATGCCGCTGCGTGAAACGCCGCGCATAATGTATTTGCGTAAGAACACGAAGACGAGGAACAGAGGTATCGAAACTATCGTGACCGCCGCCATCTGCGCCGGGTAGTTTACCTCTCCGAACTCGTTTGTGAAGCTTGCGCCGCGCAGACCGTTCGTAATAAGCTGGTGCGCCGCGTCGTTTGCAACGAGACGAGGCCAGATATACGCGTTCCACGCGCCCATCATTTTAAGTATCGTAATCGTTATGATCGTCGACACCGAAAGCGGAAGCATGACCTTCCACAAATACTTGAAATCGCTCGTGCCGTCGACCTTCGCCGCAAGATATAATTCGTTCGGTATCTGCAAAAACGTCTGTCTCAACAGGTATATATAGAATACCGAAACGAGCATGGGGAAGATAAGCACCGCAAACGTGTTTGTAAAGTCAAGCGCTTCTATCGGCTCGTCAACAAACGGCAGTCGGCCCGATACCGTCAGATAGTTCGTTATCGTGTAAAGCTCGCCGGGTACCATCATCGTGGCCATCAGAAGACCGAACATGGCGTTTTTGCCCTTGAAGTTCAGCCGTGCGAACGCAAAGGCGGATAACACCGTGACGATAAGCGAAAGCACCGTGGAAACCACGCCGACGAACAGCGTGTGTGCAAACAGATCCCATAAATTCGCCTTGCTGAACGCCGTAGTGAAGTTCTCGAAAACTATGTTCTGCGGCCAGAGCGTCGGGACGTTGGCGCGGTATTCGTCCATCGTCTTGAAGGATGAGATTATCATCCAGTAGAACGGGAATATGACGATCACCGCCATTATCGTAAGGAATATATATATTATAGTGTAACGTATGATCTTGGAGGTGCGTTGAGCCCGGCTCGCTGACAGTACGTTTACTTCATTCATCGTTTTATTCATACCGCACCTCAATAATGTACTTTCTTCTTGCTGACGTATCCGTTTATCGCCGTTACCACAAGGATTATGCCGAACAGTATGAGCGAAGCCGCGGACGCGTTGCCGAGATTGCTTTTCGGCAGCATATTGTAAACGTAACCGACGATGGTGTTCATCTGTCCGTTGCCGCCGGGTCCCATTCCTTCACCGAATATACCGACGATGCTTGAGTATTCCTTGAAGCCGCCGATAAAAGATGTGATTATTACGTATGCAAGCATAGGAGATACGAGCGGTATGGTTATCTTGAAGAACGTGCGTATCTTTGAGGTGCCGTCGATTTTCGCCGCCTCGTAATACTGCTTGTTGACGTTCTGCAGACCGCCCAGGAGTACAAGTATTTTAAAGGGTATCGCGTTCCAGACTATGTACGTGCAGACGACGAACATATTCGCCCCCCACGACGAGCCCACGTTTACGAAGTTGACGGGCTCTATTCCGAAAACGCCTATGATGTTGTTTATTATACCCTGCGTCTGAATCAGATCACCCAGACCCACGCGCGTGAACATGGCGTTGAAGACCATGCCTATCGCTATGGAGTTTGTGACGTAGGGGAGGAAGAATATCGTCTGATATATCTTCTGCAAAGGCTTGATCGAGTTCAGCGCGACCGCTATGAGAAGCGCGAGCGTAGTTGATATCGGCACGGTGATGACGCAGAGAAGAAGCGTGTTTTTGAGGCAGAGCTTGAAATCCACGTATCCGACGACCGTTTTGAAGTTTTCTATGCCGAGACTGAAGGATTCGCCGCCGACTATCGCAAGACCGTTGTATCCGTTTAAAAACGCCATCCTGAACGTGTTTACCAAAGGATAAAACGAGAAGATTATGAGAAGTATAAGCGCCGGCGAAAGATAAAGCCAGCCTTTGTACTGATTTCTGCTGTCAAGGTCGCCCTTCAGGCTTATTTTCGGCTTTTTCATTAAGTTTTTATTCATACCGATCACCCTCAGAACCTTATTCTGGCGCCTGTTTCGTTGTCGAATATAAAGACCTTGTTTTTCTTTACGTCAAAGCGTATTTCGTTTTCGCCGCCCGTCGTTATCCGAAGATCGGCGTCGATGATCGCGCGGACGTTGGGCTTGCGCGAGCAGGCGTTTGCAAACACGACCGAGCAGTCGCGTCCCATTACCTCAACGTTAATGAGCTTGCCGCTGAGTTTTCCGTTTTCGTTCGGTATAAAGCCCTCGGGACGGATGCCGACGGCGACGGGCTTGTCCTCCGTTACGGCGGGAACGTCAAGCACCTCGTCCTCGCCTATATAAAGCTTGCCGCCCTTTATCTGACCGTCAAACGTGTTGATCGGAGGAGTTCCCAGAAACTGCGCGACGAAAAGATTTTCGGGGTCGTCGTAGACCTTCTGCGGCTCGCCCGTCTGCTGTACGACGCCGTCTTTCATAACGACTATCATATCGGAGATGCTCATCGCTTCCTCCTGGTCGTGCGTTACGAATACCGTCGTTACGTTCGTCTCGCGCTGTATCCTCTTTATCTCCTCGCGCGTCTGAAGACGCAGACGTGCGTCGAGGTTGGACAGCGGCTCGTCAAGCAGAAGAACGCGCGGAGTTTTTACAAGCGCGCGTGCTATGGCGACGCGCTGCTGCTGACCGCCCGACAGTTCGTTCGGCTTTCTGTCCATAAGCTCGCCTATCTGAACGAGATCGGCGGCCTGCTGTGCGCGCTCAAGCATCTGCTCCTTCGTAAGCTTTTCCGCGCCCTTGAGGTTCTGCAGAGGGAACAGGATGTTCTGCTTTACCGTAAGATGCGGGTATAACGCGTAGTTCTGAAAGACAAGACCTACGCCTCTGTGTTCCGGTTCAAGATTGGTAACGTCGCTGTCACCGAAGAATATTTTGCCGGACGTCGGCTTTTGCAGACCGCAGATCATATAAAGCGTAGTGCTTTTTCCGCAGCCGGAGGGACCGAGCAGACCGATGAGCTTGCCGTCCGGTATCTCTATGTCGAGATCCTTGACGGCTGTCACCACCTCATTGCTTTTCTTGTTTCTGCTCGGGAAACATTTTGTGAGATTTTGCAGTATGATTCTCATATCGTCTCCTATGCTTTTATTTATTACCGGATCCGTCCGATCCGGTTGAATCCTGATATGGGTCGTGCTCCGCAGCGGACCGCTTCTGTTTTTCCTCGTATTCGCGCCGCTCTTCCATGTCTTTGAATATCCGCTGGCTCGCCCAGTCGACTACGACCGTGTCGGCCAATACGTCGTGGAGCATCGCGCTGCCGCCGCTTCTTATAAGCGAAACTATTTCCGCAATTATGAATATGACGAGAAGGATGACGCCGAATATGCCCGTCACGTTGTTGAATACGGTGAGGATTATCACCGCGGGCAGAGCCGTTTCAAAAACGCCCTTGCCTATTACGTTTCTGACGAACAGAACGGGTTTGCTTATCCTGATACAGCTTCCGCGCATGACGCCGAGCCCGAATAAGAGCTTGCCGAGCGAACGCCCGTCCTTTGTGAAAATCGGTATCACGAATTCAAGGATGAGAACGGATAAAACGATGCCGGACGCGAAAATGCAGAACGAAATGGTGTATGAGGTGCGTATCGCTTTGTTCGCCTCTTCGTCGGCGTTCGCAGCGTCCACGGCGTTTTTATAGTTCGTTTTTTCTTCCTCAGAGAGCTTGCCGTATTCCTCCGCGGTCATGCCGAACGTCACGCCGTACTCCCGCTCGTAGCTTGAAATGATCGTACGGTACGTGTCGTTGTAGGAGTCTACTCTCAGAACGACGGACATGACGAAATAGATGCCCGTCGTAAGAATACCCGCAAGAATTAGATCGGCAAAAAAGGCGAACAGCCGCTTGCTGTACGGAGCTTTTTGAACGTCTGTCATCATTATACCTCGAAAAACGACATATTTCCGCATAATAAAACTTATTATAAACAGTATATCAAATATAAGGATTTATGTCAATATGTTTTTATATCTTTTTTTAAATAATTTTCTGAATTTACGGCAGAATAAGAGAGTATGCGAACAGATATATGTTCAAGATATTTACACAAATTGTTTATATTATACTCTTGAAAAAAGAGCGTCTATTGTGTATAATAGACGCGTTCTGATTTGTACCCTTAGCTCAGCAGGATAGAGCAACTGCCTTCTAAGCAGTAGGTCGCCGGTTCGAATCCGTCAGGGTACGTGAAAAAACCTCGCGTGAGCGAGGTTTTTTCAATAAAGTCGCCCGCCCTCGGGGACCCCGAAACGAGCTTGCCGAGTTTTGGGGAATGGGCCGAGGGGCTAATGAAGAAATGAAGACGCGTACGCTGATGAAGGCGCTTTTGTCGGAGCTGATTAAGAATTGATCGGGCGACTTCGCTTCATCAGGCGGCAAAGCCGCCGTCTTCATTAACGAGCAAATGCGAGTGTCTTCATTAGGCGCTTTGCGCCGTCTTCATTATATTCCGTCTTAGTTCAGGCATTGTACCTGATCGAGCAAAACGATAACAAAATCGCCGTAGGAGAAGCCTCTCTTAAGCACCCCGTCTTTTTTCTCGGTAAACTTGATCAGATTTTCTTTGTCGTCATAAAAGTTTTCGGTTACCGAAACGCTCCCGTCGGACGACGTTTCGGTCTCAAGGACGACGTTTCCGCTGTCGTTATATTCATATTCGGTCACTTTTACCGTACCGTCGGACGACGTTTCGGTATATTTAATCAGACGTCCGTTATCATCGTATTCGGACTCGTAACAGAACGTCGCACCGTCGCTGTGTGAATAAAGTTTTTTTATTTGATTTCCTTTGTCATCGTATGAATATTCTATAACGCAGTCGTTTTCCGGGTCCGATTCCGACGTGGTAACAGCCTTTATCATTTTGCCGTTATTATCATAAAAGTATTCTTCCGTGATATGCTGCAGTCTAATATCGCCTTCAAAGCTTGTATCATACGTGCTCTCTGTTTTTATGATCCTGCCGTTTTTGTCATAAGCGGTTTCATTGCGGGCTTCAAATCTTTCGTCTAACGTCGTTTGCGTTTCACTTGTAATATTTCCGTTTTCGTCGTAGGCGTATTCGTAATTATGACCGTTTGTTATTTCGCCCGTATCGTCTTTTACCGTTTCTTTTATCATGTCGCCGTTTTTGTTATAGAAGTATTCATGTAAATATGTTTCACCGTCGGAATCGGTGTATAAAAGACTGATTATGTTTTGGTCGTTATCACGTCTGTATTCTTCGATGAAACTGTTATAACGTTCATCGTATTTAATACTGTAATATTCATGCGTTTCTTTGATTATTTCCCGCTTGTCGTTGTATGTAAACTCACCGGCACTTACGTAACCGTTGCGATCGGTCCGAACAGATTTTATAACGTTTCCGCTGCCGTCAAACGTTACGTCCTTTTGACTGAACAGACTTCCGTCGCGGTAGTATTCTTTTGTATATTTGCATCTTGCTATTTCGTCAAATCTTTGCTTTGCGTCTTTATATCCTATAGCTTCATAAAACGCCTTTGCGGCGCCGTACGGCTCGTTTGCTTCAAGCAAAGCCTCCGCCTCACCGTATTTTGCCGCTTTGTATGCCTCTGTGCATTCCGCCAAAAGCTCCGCGCTGTCTTTATATCCGTCGAGATTTTTAAAGCCGTCTATAGCCTCCCCGTATTTTCCCTCTGCGTAAGCGGCTTTTGCCGAATCGTATTTTATCTGCGGTATGATAACTTTGCAGAACAAAAGAGAAACAGCAATAACCAAAGCGGCGCACGGCAGAGCTATCGATATAGCTTTTTTTACGGTTTTTATCTGTTTTTCCTTTTCGCGCCGCTCTTCCTCCTTTTGCCTTTCACGCTCCTGCTCCTCGGCTTCCCCGCACTTTGTCATATCGTCAAGAATTCCTCTGTATTTTTCCGACAGCGCGGCGGAATCCTTATAGTCCGGGATCGTTTCAAGCATACCGACAGCCGCTTTGATATGCGGTCTGTCGCTTTTGTCAGCGTTATAAACAGCCGCCGCGTATATCGTGTCGTTTTTGTATTCCTCCGACAGCTCTGCGATATACCCGTGAAACCCGTTGACGTCCGTGTTGCCGAACGGCAGAGTGCATTCTGCAAATTCGGGGATACTGCCCGTTTTCTGCTCCGCCATAAGCCGGTACAGCTTCGCCGCCGCGTTGTACGGTTCGGCAGAAAGGACCGTATCGCAGTATTCGTCCGCTTTTTCAAATTCTTTGTTCCGCAGACAGTCCAAAGCGCGATCCAAAAGCTGATCCGTATTCAATTTTTCTTCTGTTTCAGCTTTCATAATCATTACCCGATCGGTTTATTCGATTTGATTATATCATATAAATATGATTATGTCAATAGCGGCTTTGTTCGGAAAACGTATTTGACACTTTGCGCCATTCATTTTAATATCACAAATTATTAAATATATATTCTTGAATAAATCGCGTTTGTCGTGTATAATAAACAGGCACTTTGAAAAAAAGCGCATATACGGTGGGTATAGCACAGCTGGTTAGCGCGTCAGGTTGTGGCCCTGAAGGTCGCCGGTTCGAATCCGACTACCCACCCCAGAAAAAGCCTCGTTGCAAGACGAGGCTTTTTCAACTAAATCCGTCCTTACGGACGGGTTAAATCCACGCAAGCGTGGATGAAATCACTTCGTGATGAAATCCGACTTCGTCGGGATGGAGGACGGATTTAATTTCATCGTGAGTAAAGCGAACGATTTCATCCGGGCTTTGCCCGGATTTCACCGCGCCAACGGCGCGATTTCATTAAAAAACGAGAGGTTTTATCATGGCTGAAAATAAACTCGCTGATCTTTCAACCGAATTTGCGGTTCAAATTCTGAAACTCACCGACAGCATTAAAGGTCACTATTCCCTTGCAAATCAGCTTGAACGGAGCGGTACAAGCATCGGAGCGAATATCCGTGAGGCAAAATACGCTCACGGAAAAGCCGACTTCATCGCAAAACTGCA
>JAEEGL014557022.1_pt1 | contig 16389 bp, 18 predicted proteins | sample 9134231 | NCBI WGS metagenome assembly JAEEGL01 (sample SAMN16246548, study PRJNA631951) | gut metagenome | biome: gut microbiome; feature: rumen; material: fiber-attached | host: Bos | place: Iran: Karaj | collected 2018-10
GATGATCCAACTGCTGAACAAAAAGCATGGGATTTAGGAGCAGAAGAACATCAAAAATTTAAAGCAGCAATGTACAAACAAAGTGAAGATACAATTTCAAATATGGATGCCGTTTTAGTATTAAATCTAGATAAAGAAAAAGAAGGAAAAATATTAAAAAACTACATTGGAGGAGCTACATTCTTAGAAATGTATGATGCATTTAGATTAGGTAAAAAAATATATTTATATAATGATATTCCTAATGGTATGTTATATGATGAAATAGAAGGTTTTAGTCCAATTATTATTGATGGTAATTTAGAACTAATTAAATAATATGACTTAGCACTGACACTGATACAACCCACTCTGAGAGTGTTTGTATATTAGAAAAAAAGTATTATATTAATTACAAATAAATAGTGAGGTGGAAATGGCTTCAAGAAAAGAATATTGCAATTTTATATTAGAACAGTTATCTTTACTAGATAAAATAACTTGTAAACCCATGATGGGAGAATATCTCTTTTATTACAATGGTATTTTATTTGGCGGTGTTTATGATGACCGTTTTTTAGTTAAGAAAGTTGATAGTAATGCATCATATGGTATGAAAGAGGCTATTCCATATCCTAAGGGAAAACCAATGTATTTAGTCGATGATGTAGATAATCCCAATATTTTAAAAGATATTGTTTTGGATACCTGCAAAGATTTGAAATAGGGAGTAAATATGGCAAGAAGAATTAAAAGAAAAGTTAAAAGAGTATTGAAATTATGTTTATTTATAATTATATTGTTATGTTGTTTTGCTGGGTATAAATATTTTAGTAAAGGAAGTGTTCAGAATAATAATGAGGTAACAAACACCACTAAAGTAGATACCGAAAAGATTAAAAAAGAAAAATATGACAAATGTATGAGTGAACCATATAAGATGGATACTTTGGATGAAGAGTTTAATGCACTTCTTAGCAATTATAAAGATGTAGGAATATATTTTACGGATGTTAAAAATGAGTATAGTTACTATGTTAATAAAGATAAAGGTTACTACTCAGGTTGTGTAACCAAATTGTTTGGAGCTATTTATTTAGTTGAACAAGCAAGAGAGGGCAAGATTGATTTACATAGTACCCTTACATATCTTCCCGAAGATAAACATGCATATAGTGATTTAACTGATCAACATAAATTTTATGAAGAAATACCAATCACAACATTAATGAATTATTTCTTAACAATTAGTGATAATACGGCTTATTTTATTATTATTAGAAATATTGGGGCCGATACTTTAAATAAATATTTTAAAGAGAAATATGGATTAACACTTCATTTTACCAATAATCATCCATTTGAAAGACAATATACGGCTGAACTTGGTAATGAGTCTTTAAAGATTCTTAATAAATTACTTGAAGTTGATGATGAATATAGTGATCTTATTCGTGAATCAATGAATAATAATGAAGAAAATAGTTTAAATTTTGATAATGTTAAATTCTTACATAAATATGGAGAACATAGTGTATATCATAATGATATTGGTATTTATGATGATGAAGATTATCCATACTTAATATCAATTTTAACGTTATATGCTAAAGAAGATTATAACGGAAAGATATCTGGTATTAATAAAAAAATCTATGAATTATATAAGAAAAACTTAGATTCTAAGCAAAGTTATTGTCAAAAAATATCAAATGGGGTTTATTAATATTGAATTAATTGATACAATGTAGTTGTCAATCGGAGTGACACTCATAATAAAAATGTTATTGACAAGTATTTATTTGAATATATGAGAGGGGATGATACCCATTGCAAAAAACGATAAAGCTCATAGATTCGGATGGTAACGATATTGGGCTTACTTACCCTAAAAGGGCAAAGGGGTTAATTAAATCTGGCCGTGCGCATATGATTAGCGATGGTGTTATTTGTATGCTTGATACGCCAAGAGAGGATATTTTAGAAGATAAAATTAAAAAGAGTCCTAAGAACAAGATTAAGACTATTGAAAATCCTTTCAAAGGTTTAGGAAAAATCGCAATACCGAATTATAATCTAGCTGAAGAACTATTTAATGCCATTAGTCATGGACTTGGTGCTGTACTTTCAATTGTAGCACTTATTTTGTGTATAGTTGCAGGTGCTAAGCATCATAATGTTTATGCAATAATCAGTGGTATTATTTATAGTATGTCATCAACTATTCTTTATGTTGTAAGTTGTATTTATCATTCTTTAAGAGTAAATAGAGCTAAAAAAGTATTTAGGATTTTAGATCATTGTACAATCTATGTTTTAATTGCGGGTACCTATACACCGTATGCTTTAGTAACTTTAAGAGATTATAACCCATGGTTAGGGTGGATATTATTCTTTGCAATATGGTCATGTGCAATTCTAAGTATTACTTTAACAGCTGTTAATTTAAATAAATTTAAAATTTTTGGAATGATAATGTACTTAGTAATGGGATGGATGATTATCTTTAATTTTGGTAGTATATATCATGCTATTGATCGTGTAGGATTATATTTAATGTTAGCTGCCGGAATTACTTATACTATCGGCGCGATATTATATGGTATTGGACGTGATAAGCGATATTTTCATAGTGTATTTCATTTCTTTGTTTTAGCAGCCTCCATTTTATTTTTCTTCTCAATTTATTTGTATGTGATGTAGTATGAATATAATTTATTGTGGTGACAAAAATACAATTCATGGTGTCCTTTTATCAATTATGTCTATCTTAGATCATAATAAAGGAGAAATTCATTTTTATTTAGTAACCATGGAAAGTAAAGATTTAAAGATTCAAGGAATTACTGATAGTTCAGTGAAGTTTTTAAATGATTTAGTCAAAAAAACTAATAAGAAAAGTTTTGTTAAAAAATATGATATTACCCAAGAGTTCTTATCTGAGCCACCAACGAGAAATATGTGTACGCGTTTTACACCATGTTGTATGTTAAGATTATATGTTGATAAAACTGATTTGCCAGATAAATTCTTATATTTGGATTATGATGTCTTATGTCGAAAAAATCTTGATGAATTATATAACATGGATATTTCCGATTATGAGTTTGCTGGGGCTTTAGATTATTATGGTAAATGGTTTTATGCTAAAAAACATTTAATAAAATTTGACTATGTTAATTCAGGTGTTTTATTAATGAATAAAAAGAAATGCATGGAAACTGGTCTTTTACAAAAATGTAGGGAAATGTGTGCTACTGAATTATTAATGCTTCCTGATCAAAGCGCTTTAAATAAGATAGCTAAACACAAAAAAATAATTCCTTTTATTTATAATGAACAAAAAACTCTACATGAGAAAACTGTATTACAACATTTTTCTACCACTTTTAGATTTTTTCCATACTTTCATACACAATCAATCAAACCTTGGCATGAAGAAAAATTACATAAAGTTTTAAAAATCTTTGAGTATGATGATCTTTTAGAAAGATTTAAAAAACTAGATAGAAAGATGATGGCAAATGACAAGTAAAGAAGTAGATAAAAAGAAGAATGATCGTGTTTTCTATTATAGTGAACCAACGGATGATATGATTGCTACCGTTAAACAAGAAATGAAGATCCCTGAAGATTGGAATTATGCTCCGGATAGTTTATGGTGGCGTTTTAAGGCTTTTTGGATTTTTTATTTAACCAAAGTATATGTTTATTTTTATGTACCTTTAAAATTACATGTTAGAATTAAAAATAAAAAGGTTATTAAAAAAGCAAAGGGCAGTGGATTTGTTTTATATGGAAATCATGTATATCCATATTCGGATGCTTTTTCACCAGCTATCATATCTAATAAACGCATATATACAATTGTTAGTCCGGCTAATTTTGGAATTCCAGTTCTTGGTAAAATATTACCATATCTAGGGGGACTTCCTTTAGGACATACCGAAGAACTAAAACAAAGATTTAATGATGCTATTGATAAAAGACTTCAACAAAAAAGATGTTTAGTAATATTTCCAGAAGCTCATGTATGGCCTTATTATACTGGAATTAGAGATTTTATCGATGGATCTTTTAAATATCCAATTAGAAATAATGTACCTATCTTTAGTTTTGTAACAACTTTTCAAAAAAGAAAACATTCAGATAAACCTAAAGCAACAATTTATGTTGATGGACCATTTTATCCTAATTCCAAATTATCCATGGAAGAGAATAAAAAATATCTTCATGATGAGATATATAAAAGTTTTGTTAAGTATAATAAGTATAATACTTATGAATACTTTAAATATATAAAAAAGAAAGATAAGAAGAAATGAAAAAGATTATACCAATATTTTTTACAATTGACGATGGTTATGCTAAGTTTCTATCTATTGCTATGGCTTCCTTGATTGAAAATGCTAACCCTCAATATCAATATAATATTCATATTGTTTATGAATCTTTATCTGATGATTCAAAAAATAAATTGAAGACTTTAGAAAATGATTATGCTAAAGTTATTTTCAATGAGATGAAAAATGGATTACATGAAATAACACATCGAAAAGAAAATATGTTAAGAGCGGATATTTTCACCTTAACAATTTATTATCGTATTTTTATTCCTTTTATGTTTCCTGAATATGATAAAGGTATTTATATTGATAGCGATACCGTTATTCTTGGCGATATATCTGAGTTATATAATATTGATTTAAAAGATAATTTCTTTGGTGGATGTAATGATATATCTTGTCAAGATAATGAAATATTATGTAATTATTTTAAAGAACATGCTGGAGCCTCAGTTGATAAATATATTAACTCTGGATTACTTTTAATGAATATGAAAAAACTAAGAGAAGTAAATTTTGAAAGTTATTTCCTATATTTATTAAACAAGTACCATTTTGATACGGTATGTCCCGATCAAGATTATATTAATGCCATTGCTTATGGTAAAATATTACATATACCTAATGTTTGGGATGCAATGCCTACGGGCAAACATTTATTATTAGATAACCCTAAAATTGTTCATTATAATTTGTTTTATAAACCATGGCGTTATGATAATATTGATTATGAAGAATACTTTTGGCGTTATGCTCAGAAGTCGTTATTCAAAGATGAAATAATTAAAGAAAAAGAAAGTTTTACTGAAGAAGATGCTAAACAAGATGAAAAAGATTTTGCAATGTTAGTTGCAAGAGCAGATCAAATAGCTAAAAGCAATTTAAGATTTAAAAAAATTTATGAAGAAGGATTAGAAAAAAGAATTGATGGTTAATTATGATTATTGGCGGTAGTAAAAAAGATGTTATTAAGAATATTGAGAATAACATTAAAGATAAGGAATTGAATAAAAAAGCGGAACTAACAGATCCGGTTTTAAGTGATGAAGAAAGAAATAAAATTCTTAAAAAGTTTTTTAATTTAAGAAAAAGAAAGCTATCGTTTTATATTAAAAATAAAATTGCTTATCAAGCCGTTAATAAAGTCGCTAAAGAATTAGACCCCTTCATAGAGATTAAAGGATTAGAAAATATTAAGAAAGTTGAAGACGGTGCTATTGTAACAAGCAACCATTTCAATCCCTTAGATAACTTAATCGTTCGAAAGATGATATTAAATAGGTATCATAAGAATATCTATATAGTAAGTCAAGAAACTAATTTAGCCATGCCTGGTAAATTAGGTTTCTTGTTTAACCATTTGAATATCATCCCCATTTGTAAAAGTCCAAGTTATATAAATGATACATTTAAGCCGGTACTTTCTAAAGTATTAAATAAAAAGAATTACGTTCTTATTTACCCCGAGGAAGAAATGTGGTTTAATTATTGTAAGCCCAGACCGTGTAAAAGGGGAGCTTATCAATTTGCTGCTGAGTGTAATAAACCAATAATCTCTTGCTTTACGGAAATGGTGGAATTAAATGAAAAAGACAATGATGAATTTAATCAATTAAAGTACATTATTCATGTCTTAAAGCCTATTTATCCTGATCCACATAAAAGTGCAAGAGAAAATAGTATCGAGATGGCCGAAAAAGATTATAAACAAAAAGTGGCTATTTATGAGAAGGTTTATAAACAAAAATTAGACTATAAATTTTCTTTGAAAGACATCAAAGGATATCGTGGTAAATAAGAAAAGGAAAGTATGAAGCCTAAAAATCAAAAATATGATTATTATCAACATCCAATAATAAATAATTTAAAAGAATTAGTTGATTTAGGATACAGAGAATATACCAATCACATAGCGTATAGTTTTACAGTAGATAATCGAAAAGTTCAAAAAACCTATGCTGACGTGTATCGAGATGTATCTTTTTTTAGTGCTTATTTTTACCATCAATATCATCACAAACACATTGCCTTAGTTGGTGAAAACAGTTATAATTGGATAATTACCTTTTTAGCTATTGTTTTAAGTGGTAACGTTTGTGTAGTTATTGATAAAGATTTAAATGAAAAGCAAATGAAAGAGCTACTTAAAATTAGTGATACAAATATTATCTATTATTCAAATAATTACTGTCCTTTTATAAGTCAAATGAAATATGATCGGTATCCAATTGATAATATAACTTATTATCTGGAAGAAGGGGAAGATTATCATAATGATTATCAAGTAGTTGATGATAAAGAAGCAGCGTTATTCTTCACATCTGGTACTACCGGACCAACTAAAGCGGTAGTTTTAACCCAAAAGAGTATTGCTAGAAACATATATGGGGCTTCAAGTTTATTTAAACCATTCGGTAGTGTTGTAGCTTTTCTTCCTTTTCATCATGCATTTGGTTTTATAACGGGTATTTTAAAAGCTTTTTATTATGATACAGAAGTTTATATTAGTAATAGTTTAAAATATCTAGTGGATGATTTTAAAAAAGAAAAACCAGAAATTATCTTTGCTGTTCCAGCATTTGTTGAACTCTTTTATAAAATGATTAATAAAAGATTAAAAGCTAAAAATCTCAATATTGATTTAGAAAAGCATGTTAATTTTTGGGTTAAACATATAATTAGAAAAGAACTTGGTGGTAAATTAGATTATATTATTTGTGGTGGAGCACCACTTGATACAAAATATATTCGCATCTTTAGAAATCTAGGAATTGAAATCCTAAATGGATATGGAATTACCGAGTGTTCACCAGTTGTATCGGTAAATCGGAACAACTATCATAAAGATGGTAGTGTAGGTGTTCCTTGCCGAGGCGTTGAAGTAGCGATTATCGATGGCGAAATTTGTGTTAAAGGTGATGTTGTGATGAAAGAATACTATCGCAATAAAGAAGCTAATAAACAAGTGTTTAAAGATGGTTATTTTCATACTGGTGATTTAGGTTATATTGATGAAGATGGCTTTATTTTTATAACTGGCAGAAAGAAAAACATTATTATTTTAAGTAATGGTGAAAATATTAGTCCCGAAGTTATTGAACAAGAACTTATCAAACAAAAAGGTGTTGAAGAAATAATAATAGGCGAAGAAGATAATCGATTAACGGCATATATCTATCCGGAAGAGGATTATTTGAATAATAAAGAATATTTTGATAATATAATATATGAATATAATCAAGATAAACCCAAGAATCATCAGATTACGAATGTAATCTTAAGAGATAAAGAGTTTATTAAAAACAACAGTGGTAAGATATTACGTGATAAAGTCAAGGAGGGTTAACAATGTTTGAAGAAGTACAAAACATTATAGCAGAAGTTTTAGATATTGATAAAAAAGAAATTAAATTAGAATCCAATTTAGCCAATGATTTAGCTATTGAATCTCTTGATTTAGTTGATTTAGTCGCGGCCTTTGAAAAAAAATATCAAGTTAAAATTCCGGATCAAGATATTAAAACATTGCAAACTGTTCAAGATATAGTTAATTATATTGAAAGCAAAAATGTATAAGTTATATATTGAAAAAAATATTTCCAGTAGAGATTTATTAAATAAAGTTTTAAAAGAATATCAGATTACAGACGAGATTATTTATAACAAATATGGTAAACCTTATTTAAAGAACAATGAGTATTATTTTAATATTAGTCATAGTGGTATTTATACGGTCTTAGTTATAGCATCAAGTGAAGTAGGTGTTGATATTCAAAAAATTACGATGAAAGAAAAGGTCATTGATCGAATCTGTACGGAAGAAGAGAAAAAAATGATTAATACACCGGATGATTTTACTATTATGTGGGTCAAAAAAGAAAGCTACGTTAAGTATTTAGGTATTGGTCTTGAATATGGACTTGAGAATGTTGATACCTTGAAAAATAATAATTTTATTATTAAAAAAATTGATGATTACTATTTATCTATTTATATAAAGGAGTAGTTTATGGTTAAGTTAATGGAATTTCTTAATAGCGAAATGGAAACCCCAGTTCCTTGGGGATGGTTTCATTTAATGTTTTTAGGTATATCATTATTGCTAGTGGTATATTTTTTTGTCACCAGAAAGAAAGCATCAGAAAAAGAACTAAAAATTATTCTTTTAGTATATGGTGTTATTGCATTAGTACTAGAACTATTAAAACAAATTGCTTGGTCATATAATTTAGATCCTAATACTGGAAAAATCATCTGGGATTATCAATGGTATGCTGCACCATATCAATTATGTACAACACCGATATATGCTTCATTATTATATTTTGTATTTAAAAGTAAAAACATTAAGGAATCACTCCTTGCATATTTAGCTTTTTATACTATATGGGGTAGTATTATGACAATGGTCATGCCTGATAGTTGTTTTGTTAAAACAATTTTAGTAGATATTCATACGATGTATCTTCATTGTGGTAGCTTTGTTGTTTCTATGTACATCATTCTTAAAAAGAAAATTCCAAGTACTTTTAAAACGTTTTTAAAAGCATATAAAGTGTTTTTAATTTTTGCCGGGGTTGCTTTACTAGTGGATTTATTATTTTATCATACGGGTATTATTGGAACTGAGACATTTAATATGTTCTATATTAGTCCATATTTTATTTCGTCACTTCCGGTATTTGATACAATTCAAAAAAGTGTTCCGTATTTAGTATTCTTATTTATTTATTTGTTAGCGTTCTTCCTTGGTGGATTAGTAGTTTATTTATTATATAGATTATATAATCGAAAGAAAAAGGAGCGTTAAAGTGAAAAAACTTCATTTTGGCTATGATAATAGTTCTCATCCATTTGGGGGTGTAATACAAGAGGGTTTAGGGTTAACAAAAAATGGTAAACTAATAGGTCCTATATATGGTGAATTAGTTGATGTAATCAATGTGTATGATGAAAATTATATTATTTATAAAGTTGTTGAAGCCTTTGATCATGATGAAAATTATATAGGTAAATATGAAGTTAGAAGAGCCCTTGTTGATATGTTTGCAAATGGTAGTGGCATTTTATTTGTCGATAAAAGAAAAGATTATAATTCAGAAAAATTAGAAAAGATTATTAACTTTGATAGTTTTTTAAATCGTTTAGCTAATGGAGAAGATTTTATAAATATTTTAGAAGTTGTTAAAAGTAATAGTTATGCTTTTGATGGGGCATTAAATATGAAAGCCCCTGAAGAATGTGCCCGAGTATGTGCTATTGACCATGAAGTGTTTGAACATAAAAAAGCTTTGTTAAAAAGATGTTTAAGTTCCATTACTGATATGCAAGAAAAATTAGAAAGAAAAAAATGATAATTTTTGTTATACTATAGTAGGAGATGATACGATGAAAGTAAATGAAAAATCAATTCATATTAATGCTGAAGTAGGCGACATTGCTCCTTTAGTGGTTATGCCCGGTGATCCACTTCGTGCTAAACGTGTAGCCCAATTATTACTTAAAGATTGTAAAGAAGTGACGAATATTCGTAATATGTTAGGATATACGGGTTATTATAATGGTGTTAGAGTAACTATTATGTCACATGGTATGGGTATGCCATCATTAAGTATTTATTTATATGAATTAATTAATTTTTATAAAGTAAAAAAAGTAATTAGGGTAGGAAGTTGTGGAGTACTAGATCCCAGTATTAAGATTCCGGATATTATCCTAGCAGATGCTTCATATACCATTAGTAATTTTGCTTTATCATATAGTAATGAAAAGAAGAATATAGAGTACCCAGATAAGGAATTAAATGCAACAATTATTAAAACAGCTGAAGAACTTAATATACCACTTCATGTAGGTACGATATTTACTTCCGATGTTTTTGGTCCTTATGTTAATCGCCAAAATCTTTTAGATAAAATACCGGATAAAATTCATGTAGTGGGGGAAGAAATGGAATCATTTGCTCTACTGCATTTAGCTAATAAATATCATATTCAAGCTTCATGCATAGTTACCTGTGTAGATAGTGAATTTGTTGATTATATCTTAACACCTGAGCAAAGACAGAATTGTTTAGATGATATGTTTAAAATAGCTTTGGAGTCTATTATCAAATAAAAAAAGACGATATAAATCGTCTTTTTTATTTGTTTATTATTTTCCGCTAGTACAATTAACTGTATAAGTATATTTACCAGTTCTTGTATAACCTTCTAGAGAAGTTGCAGTACTGTAAACATATTTAGTTCCAGATACAACCATTGAAGTATAATCATAAGCAGTATATACACAACGACCATCAGCGGTTGTTGCAAATCCAGATGGACAAGAGTAATTGTAACCATTATTGATTACACATTTACCATTTGTTAATACAGCATTTGCATCTTCACAGTAGTAAGTACCTTCAGTTTTCACAGTCATATAACATTTAGTGTTAGCACCAGTGTTTTCTTTAGTGTAACCTGTAGGACAAGAATAAGTATCACCAGTTCTATAAACTGAAGGAGTAGATGTTTTATAACATTTAGAACCACCATCAGTATAACCAGCAGGACAACTGTAAGTTACATTAGCTGTTTTATTTGGAGCAACAGTTGTATATGTAGTTTTGAAACACTTAGTGTTATCGCCACTACCTGATTTAGAATAGCTATTTGGACAAGTATAAGTATATGTTGTAGTCTTAGTTGGGTTAGCATATTCAATAGTTGATTTAGTACACTTAGTATTTGTACCAGAACCACTCTTAGTATAATCAGCAGGACAATTATAAGTATAACTTCTTGAATAATGTGCATAAGCATATGTACAAGTAGTTGTACCAAATAATGTCTTACAAGTTGAACCAGTTTGAATTAATTTTTCTAATTCTTTTTCATAAACAGCAATTTTTGTTGTTGAATCAAATACATTGTCAGGATTTCCCCAAGCTGTATAACCTATAGTATATTTAGTTTCAACAGTATTAGTTTTAGAACATTTTGTATTTGAACCAGTACCAGATTTATCATAACCAGCAGGGCAACTATAAGTTACATTAGCTGTTTTATTATAATTGGTATATTCAATATTTGATTTAGAACATTTTGTATTTGAACCAGTACCAGATTTATCATAACCAGCAGGGCAACTATAAGTGTATGTTGTATTTGAAGTCTTATCAGCATATTCATAACATGCACCATTCTTTAGTTCACCTTTAGTACAATATTTAGTTTCAGTACCTGATTCTACGATAGCATTTGTATAAACCTTAGATGTTGAACCATTAGTTTTCTTAGGATCCTTAACGATAGTATTTGAACTAGTATTAGGATTAATAACTATATTTGTAGTTTTAACACAACGGCCATCATTAGTTTCACTATAACCAGCAGGACAACCATAAGTTCTAGCTACATATTCATATTTGTAAGTTATAGTACAGTTGTTTTCACTAGCTATTTGACAGTTAACATCTGTATTACAAGTTGAACATGTATTAGTATTAGTGTTTGTTTTACCAGTATTAGCATTAGTATTAGTGTTAGTGTTTGTATCAACATCGATGATAGTATTTGTATTAGTATTAGTGTTAGTATCTACATCAATAATAGGTGCAGCATTAACTTTGATTGTGTTTGATTTACTATCTTCTTTATTTGAGCACTTTAAGTTTGATTTAACTTTATATTCAGTAGCTGATGTTTTAGTAATTGAAATATAACTTTCATCAGCATTACAAGCATCATTACCATAATATAATTTATCGCTTAAACCTAAAGCATACATTTCTTTTAATGAAACTTTATAACTTTGACCAACCATTTCTGGTAAATTTTTACTAAAGTATTCATTAGCAGTTTCTTGCATTGAAGTTAAGTTGCTATCAAACATTTTGGCATTTCTTGATGAAGTGTGACCTTTATTGATAATCCAAATAATAACAAAGATAATAATAATGATAGCAATAATTCCAAGGACAAGATTAATTAATCTTCCATTTTTCTTTTCATTTGTATACATAATTTTTACCCCCTTATTTTATTAGTTAACACTCTTTGTAAGTGTTTTGTCTTTTAACATCAAGTCAGCATAGTTTGTATAGAATGCATTTTTAGTGTTGCCAATTTGTGTATATTTTTGAAGTTCTTCTACACAGATGAACCCATAAGAACCATCAATTTGTTCTTCGTCACCATACATAGGTCCATATAATCTACCAGCAGTTAAAGCTTTAACATTATCATGTTGTGCTTCATACATACCTAAAGCTAAATAATATTGACCAATAGTAGAATTTGGTGTAAGAGTGAATGTTCTTACTTTTCTAGCCATAACTTCGTTGAATAATTTAGCAACTTGCTCACGGTATTCAGTATTATATTTTTCTTCTTTATTATTAAGAACAATATTTATTTGATCAAGAAGTTCATAAATACTATAACCATTTTCTTGCTTAGTTAAATTTAATGTAGTTTTATCAAAACCTGGTACAACATTTTTAATCATGTCATCTAAAGCTCTTTCAGTAATTAATTGATCATTTGCAGGATCTTCAACTACGATTGAACCAGTACCTAATGTATTAGCAATAATACCAGCGTCTTCAGTAGCGTTATAAATAGTTTCGCGATTTTCAAAAGGTTTTTCTTCTAAATAATCAACGTTAATTAGTTTAATAGCGTTTTTAATTTCATCAACTGATTTTTCAACGCCTTCCTTTTGAAGTTCTTCTTGAATGTATTTAGCATATTCTTCTAAAGCAGCTTCATCATTGACGTTAATTACTGGAATAACTGGATCAACAATTACAGAAGTATCTGGAGTTGGTTCAGTATCTGGAGTTGTAGTACTAATTGATGGTTCTGTAGTATCAGGTACATTATTCTTATTGTTATCCTTGTTTTTAGCACATTGTTTAAGTAATAGAGCAGTAGCTAATAGAATAGCAGCTATCAATAAAGCTAAAGCAATTCCTTTTAATGTCTTTTTAGAATTAGTATTTCTTTCAACGTCTTCTTCAGTAGAACCTTCATTAACAACAACTTCTCTATATCCAGGATCGCCAGTTATAATTGCAGTTCCTGCAGCTGGAGTTTCTTCACCTTTAGCAGGTTTTTCAGCAGGCTTTTCTTCACCCTTAGCAGGTTTTTCAGCGGGTTCTTCACCAGCTTTAGTAGAAGCTTTTCTCTTTTTCTTAGAAGTTAATAATTGTTCAATTTGTTTTAAATATTCAACGATAGTTTCTTGTTCTTTTCTTTCTTTATTGAAAGGAAGTGGTTTGAATCTATCTTCGTTATTTAATTTTGCATCTTCTAATAATGAAATAGTTATCATATTAATTAACTTATTAAGTATGTTAACTTCTTCTTCAGTCAACCCAACACCTTTTTTATCATGATAAGACTTAATTGTATCTAAAGCCTTCTTAGTAAGATGTTTTTCTTTTTTAGAAGTAGTTATAAGCTTCTTTTCTTCTGCTGAATATGCTTTAGTATTTTTAGTAGTAATGATCTCAATTAGATAAGGATCGTTAACTGCTAATATACTAGGAGCAGCATTCTTAGTGATATTGGTAACATATTCAGATATGTTATTATTAACATCACTAATAGTTTCATAAGTAGCAAATAACTTGTTAATAGTCTCCTCTTTTAGATTTGTTTGTTCAACATATTTAATATTATTGTCGAACTTTGCGCCTATCTTTTCCATTAATTCAACTGTATTATCAGATAAATCAAAGATATAAGCTTTTTTGCAAGCATCAACAAAAGCTTGCTTACAATTTTTAATTGTTTCTAGTAAAACACTTTTTTCCATAACCCAAAACCCTCCTTTTTGAATTCGGATAAATAGGATACCACAAATGTCCATATTTGTCAAATAAAAGTTATCTTAATACAAGAAATTGACACTATTATACCATATTATTTGGGATTTTCTAGTCAAAAATAGCGATTTTTGGTATAATTTCATTAGGTGATAAGAAATGTATAAATATATGTATGGAAAAGTAACGGAACAAGGATGTAATTATATTGTTTTAGAGGTTAATAATATAGGGTATTTAATTTATGTTGCAAACCCTTATAGTTACGAGGTTTCTAAGGATTATAAGGTATATTTATACAATAATGTTAAGGAAGATGAGAATTCCTTATATGGCTTTAAAAATAATGAAGAATTAGAATTATTTTTAAAATTAATTAATGTCAAAGGGTTAGGCCCTAAATTAGCTAATACTTTCTTTGCTACTGGTAGTGTCTCAGGTATTATAGATGCTATAAACAGAGAAAATATCCTTTATTTAACAAAATATCCTAAAATAGGGGAAAAACTAGCTAAACAAATGATTCTTGACTTAAAAGGTAAGATTGATATTGAAGTAGATGATAATAATGTTGATAATACAGACGATTTAGTGGCTGTTTTAGAGAGTTTAGGTTATAAAACGGTTGAAATAAAGCGTATCTTAAAGGATGTAGATACATCTCTTCCGGTTGAAACTCAAGTAAAGGAAGCTCTAAAGCTATTGTTGAGGTAATATGCGGATTGGGATCGATTATGATGATACATTAGTAGATTCTTTTAAGGTATATCAAAAGTATTATGATATCTGGGAAGAAAAGGCTAATTTTAAAGATATCCATCATTTATTAACGGGTGATTGGAACCGGTTTTTTGATTTATACTGGGATAAAATCTATAAAGAAGTAAATTTTTACCCGGAAGTTAAAGAATGCTTGGAAAAACTTCGTTCTATGGGGCATACTTTAGTATTAATGAGTGCTCGTTTTGGTCCATGTCAAAGATTTGCTGTTAAACAAATAAAAGAAGCTAATTTACCAATCACAGAATTTTATTTTACTGGACCTCATAAAAGTATTGATTGTCATACCCATAATATTGATTTGATGATTGATGATAGTGATCGTGTTATTGAAGAATTAAAGAATAATCATATAAAATGTCTAAAAAAGGGGAATAGTAGAAAATTTAAACATTTTGATACATGGTATGATATAGTAGAATATATAGAAAAGGAGTGCTCATGCGAATAGTTGATTCCAAAGAATTAAGCGAAGATTTCGATAGTAGTCTAAGACCGGATACCTTATCTGAGTATGTTGGCCAAAAAGAGATCAAAGAAAACCTTGATGTCTTTATTAAAGCCGCTAAAATGCGTGGAGAGGTATTAGACCATACATTATTATATGGTCCTCCAGGACTTGGAAAAACAACTTTAGCGCATATTATTGCTCATGAAATGGGTACTAATATTAAAACAACTTCGGGTCCTGCGATGGAAAAGCCTGGTGATTTAGCTGCTGTTTTATCAACTCTTGAGCCGGGAGATGTCTTGTTTATTGATGAAATACATAGACTTCCATCTTTTATTGAAGAAATTCTTTATCCTGCGATGGAAGATTTTGAATTAGATATTGTGATTGGTAATGAAGGAAAGAGCAAATCTATTAGAATTGATTTACCACCATTTACTTTAGTTGGAGCAACTACTAGAGCTGGTGACTTATCTTCTCCTTTAAGAGATCGTTTTGGTATTGTTAATAAACTTGAGTATTATTCTGATGAAGAATTATCCCAAATAATTAAAAGAACATCGCGTGTTTTAGATATGCCAATAGATGATGATGCTGCTTTAGAACTAGCTAAAAGATCTCGTAAAACGCCAAGAATAGCTAATCGTTTATTTAAAAGAGTTCGTGACTTTGCATTAGTACTTGGTGATGGTAATATTGATTTGGAAGTTACCAAAGATGCTTTAAAACGTTTAAAAGTTGATAGTTGTGGACTTGATAATATAGACATTGAATATTTAAAAAGTTTAATTACTAAATTTAATGGTGGCCCTGTTGGTGTAGAAACGATTGCAACCTCAATTGGGGAAGAAGTTACTACTATTGAGGATGTTGTTGAACCATTTTTATTACAAGAGGGCTTTATTAAAAGAACAAGAAGTGGTAGAGTAGCAACCGAGAAGAGCTATGAGCACTTAAAAATAAGTCATAATCATAGTTTATTTTAGAAAGTAGGGATAATATGATACTAGATGGAA
>JAEEGL016011950.1_pt1 | contig 16389 bp, 14 predicted proteins | sample 9134231 | NCBI WGS metagenome assembly JAEEGL01 (sample SAMN16246548, study PRJNA631951) | gut metagenome | biome: gut microbiome; feature: rumen; material: fiber-attached | host: Bos | place: Iran: Karaj | collected 2018-10
ATTCTTTCTAATTTTTCTTCATATGTTTTAATACTCATTACAACCATATCACCATAACCATTTTTAGTTATAAATATAGGTTCATTAGTCTCATTACATAAATCGGATATTTTATTCGTATCTCTTAAATCCTTAATAGGTAATATTTGCATAATAGCACCTTCTTTCTGACATAATTATAGCATAATTATGACATAATTTCAATGGCAATTTTATGTTTATATTTTAAAAACTACGGAGGGTGAGAACATAAGCAATTATATCTATTTTATTACTTTCTAAATTTGAAAAAGAAAAAGTCTATGATAACAACAATCGTCATAGACTATTAATTATATATAATTAAAATATTTCTTTTCTTGGTGGAGCACTCCTAAAGATGACGAGCATACCGTCTCAACATGTTCTTACACTAATAGTTAAAAAAGCCTATGAATTATATCTTCATAGACTTTCTTATAATCTTATTATTCAGTTACTTCTTCAAATTCTTCAACATCATGTAAAACTTTAACAGCTGTTGAATTTGTAGCCATTAATACTTTTAATGCATCAGCATCAAAATATTCAGCATAAATCTTTAAGCTTCTATCCATAGCGCCACGAGCTTTAACATGGATAACATTTCCTGCTGTAACAACATGTAATGATTTTAATACATCAATTGTAACTTCTTCACCTTCCATAAAGTGAGAACATAATGTATCTAAATATACAGTTGCAGGTTGTTCATCTTCTTCTAATGGTTCACCTTGAATTGCTGGAATGTAATCCTCAATATTATCAGGGATTCCATCAGGAAGTGATGAAACAGTCATAGGTTTTCCTAAAACGTCTCTAGATAGGCCTAATTTACCTAAAATAGCTTCTCCATTTGGAACTAAATCAGCAGTGTAATCTGTTGGTTCAAATCCTCTCTTAGGTTTAACAGCTCTTGCAGCCATTAATAAATCAACTAATTCCTTGAAATATTTTAAACCTCTTGGAGATCTAACCTTAATCATTGTAGGTACTTCAACATATTGCTTCTTTTCACTCATATCTCTATAATGATATTTTGAGCCTTCTAAGCTTGTTGGATCAATTGCTAAGAATACCTTAACTGCTTTACCACCTAAAGCCACCTTAGCTACTAATCCTTTATATCTAAATGTTTCACATCTAGAAGAATATCTACCTTTACAACGATACATTACTAAATAATTCTTAATTTCAGAATAATAATCCTTTGTTTCAGGTAAAGCATACATTAATTTAGAATTAAATTTAGTTCTAATCTTCTTTGGCTTACCTTCAGAATCTAATACTTCAAAATCATTTACTAAAACATTAGATTTCTTTTCAGGAGCTTGTTCTTCTTCCTCATCGGCTTCAGCTTCTTCAACTTCTTCGAATTCTTCTTCAGTTTCATCTTCAGAATCTTCTTCGTCATCTTCAGCTTCTTCAACTTCTTCTTGAGGTTCTTCAACAACTACCTCTTGAACCTCTTCAACTGGTTCCTCAACCACTTCTTCAACAACTTCTTGAGGCTCTTCTTCAACTATTTCTTCAACAACCTCTTCAGTTGGTTCTTCAACAGCTTCTTCAACAACTTCTTCAGTTGGTTCAGATTCTCCAGCCTCAGCTTCTAATGCTAAAGCTTCTTCTTCAGAAATTTCATTACCATCTTCATCTACATAGATAACTTCTTCTTCAACTTCTTCACCATCAACTGGAGCTTCAATTTCATTACCATCTTCATCTACGTAAATAACTTGTTCTTCAACTTCAACTTCTGGTTCCTCAGCAGCTTCTTCAGTTGCTTCTAGAGCTTCCTCAGCAGCTTCTTCAGGTTCTTGAGCAGGTTCCTCTACAGCTTCTTCAGTTGCTTCTTCAGCTGTTTTTTCTTCTTCAGCCTTAGCTTCTTGAGATTGAAGGATGATATCTTCAATCATAATACCTTGATAATTCTTTAATCTAATTAATTGAATAATGATTGCAAATAATGCAAATACGGCAAATACAATTGCAGCAATAAATGGAATTAAATTAGATTTGAAATTAGAAACATCCTTAAATGCGAAATATAAGATAGGTAATCCATATAATACGATATGTGAATTAATAGATACAACCATATCTACTTTTTCAATTTCAGGTGATTTTAAATTTCTTAAGATAATTATTAATAAAATATTTAATACACAAATTGCCATTAAAGCAATTGAGAAAATCATTGTTGCTAAATCTGTATTTAATGGATTCTTATAAATACTTATTGCATGTAATAAATAGAATAAATCATTCTTTAAGTATGTTGAATAAATAAATAATCCAGAAATACCAGCACCAACAATTAATGGTAATAATACTGAATGGCTTGAGAATACTTGTGCAAAATATCTATTAGATTTTAATTTAGAAGATTTATAATCTCCTGTGAATGTAAATCCTCTTAATAATAAAGCAACTGATAATGAACCAAATATAATTAATAAATTTTCAATCATTTGCTTACTATCAATTAAGCTATAAAGCATAATTAATGTTATTGCTTCAAATGCAATAAATAATAATACATCAATGAAATTAGCATATGATGATTTATTAATTGAAATAACAAGGGAAGCAAATACAGCAATTAATGATGCTAAAGTACCATATAAGAAAATATATTCTTGAACTTGAGTATAATCTCTTAAGAATATGAATGCAGCTAATATACCTAATGCGATAATTCCTGAACAAATAGGGTTAAATGAATTAGCAACAGCTCCCATGTAGCCATTGAATCCCATTCTATCTGTTACTTCTTTCTTACCAGCCATTCTAACAAATATTTCAAGTAATGAAACACCACCAGCAGAGCTTAATAAGATAATAGAATTTAAAGTAGGCATATTCTTTGTTATATATAATCCACCTAATGCTAAAAGAACACCTAATACATTTGAAAATCTAAATGTATCAATTAGGTTAACTTTTTTAGATCTTAGGCCAACTAATCCTACAACAGAAAATGCTAAGAATAGTGCTGGAGCAAGTCTTTTAATAATGATTCCAATTACACTGTCTGATCCCTTCACATAAGTGAAAATAGTATCATTGTAGCTTGCGTAAGCAGCGGCAGCAAGGAATAATCCTAATATGATTACTGGGAAAAAACCTGCTGACTTCTTAAAAGCAGAAAAGTAATTCTTTTTCATACATTATCCTCTCCTTTGTTAAAAAAGCACATACTTTAGTTTATTTTATTATTTTTTTCAATAAAAAGCAATAATTCGCATTAGTTTTTTTTATAAAAACATAGCGTTTTTCGTGAAAAAAGTGGGGGTTAACCCACTATTTTTCTAATTTTTCAAATTTCTCTATAATTTTACCTACTAAAGGATGTCTTACAACATCTGCTTTCTCAAATACAACAAGTCCTACTTCATTTAAATCTGAAAGTAAATTTGCAGATACCTTTAAGCCTGATTTTTTACTTGAAGGTAAATCCACTTGTGAAATATCACCTGTAACAATCATTTTAGAATTAAAGCCTAATCTTGTTAAAAACATTTTTAATTGGTCGATTGTTGCGTTTTGAGCTTCATCTAGGATTATGAATGCTTTTTCTAATGTTCTTCCTCTCATATATGCTAATGGTGCAATTTCAATTACCTGCTTTTCAATTAGCATTTGAGTTTGACTAACTCCTAGCATATCATATAAAGCATCATATAAAGGTCTAAGGTAAGGATCTACCTTTTCTTTTAAATCACCAGGTAAGAATCCTAATGATTCTCCTGCTTCTACAGCAGGTCTTGTTAAAATGATTCTTTCTATATTTCCTTTTTTTAATTGTGTTACTGCATAGCATACAGCTAAATATGTTTTACCTGTACCTGCAGCACCAATTGAAAATACTAAATCCTTTTTATCTAATGTTTTAATATATTCATCCTGTTTTAATGTTTTAGCATAGATTGGTTTATTATTTATTGTATGACCAATAACATTTCTACTATTTAAAAATTCAATATATTCATTCATTTTATCTTCATTAACGATACTTATAACATAATAAATATCTCTTAAGGTTATTGAATAACCCTTTAAAGACATTAGTTTTAATATATTAAAGATATTTTCTAATTTTTTTAAAACCTCTTCATCACTTAAATTAGTTAATACAGTATCACCATGAATATCAATTGAAGCATTAAAGATATCTTCTAATGCTTTTAAATTTTCAGATCCTGCCCCTGCAATATTTTTACATATTTTTGAATCTTCTAAATTAACATTTAATTTCAAACTTTTAAACCTTCCTTATATTAAATCTTAAATTCCATCGTTTCATGTGTTATTGGATGAGGAAATGATAAATAATATGCTTCTAGCATATAATCATCAAAAGAACCAATTCCTCCATATTTTTTATCTCCATATAAAGGATGACCAATAGATGCCATTTGGCATCTTATTTGATGAAATCTTCCTGTTTTTAATTTAATTAATACATCTGTTACATCAATATCATTAATCTTTTTTATTTTTTCTGTTTTATAATATAAAATCGCTTCTTTACCATTAGGTCTTATATAAGACTTTAATTCTTTTTCATCCTTATATAAATATGATTTTAATTCCTTATAATCATCTTCTTTAATAATACCTATAACAGTTACCCTATAATATTTATTAAATTCATGGTTCAATATGGCTTTATTTAATCTTTCTGCTGCCTTGCTTGTTTTAGCAAAAACCATTATCCCTTTAGTATTCATATCAAGTCTATGAACTAATCCTAAATAAACATTACCAGGCTTATTATATTTTTCTTTTAAATAAGCCTTTATAATATTTAACATATCAGGCTTACCTGATATATCTTCTTGAGATAAAATACCTCTTTTTTTATAACATACTATTATATGATTATCTTCATATAAAACATCTAAATCAATCATCAATAGAACTCCTTATATTTTCGATTAATTCAACTGTTTCATTATTTAAAAAAGATGTTCTATTAAATATTAAATAAACATTTTGACTTGCTTCAAAATTAAATAAATTAACTTTCTTTAATATTCCTCTATCTAATTCTTTTTTAATAGCTTCTTCATAAATTATACCAATAGCATCATAATTTAAGATTTGGTTAACTAATGTTTGAACACAATTTCCATAAATTATAACATTATTTTTAAATCTTAAATTCTTATCTCTTAAAGCTTCCATAGTAGATCTATATAATCCAGAATCTTCACTACCTAATACAATTGTTGCTTGATTAGCTAAATCTCTTGTTATTTTATCAAAATCCTTATATTGACCATTAGCCTTACAAACAACGCATAAATTAGCTTTTGTTAAATAAAATGAATCGTAAATAGATGAATCAAATGAATTATCAATAATTGCAAAATCAATTGCACCTTCTCTTAATTTATTCATAATTATTTCATAATTATATTCATATTGATTAAGTCTTACCTTTGTATTTTTTATATTTTCAATAAAATGTGGTAATTCATTAATACAAAATGCTGTCATAGGTGTCATAGCAAAATTGGCAATAATTCTATTGCCTTGTTTTGATAATGCAGCCTCAAATTGATTAAAATGCTGAATTGCTATTTGAGCATATTCTTTTAATAATATACCAGCTTTAGTTAATTCAAATGTTTTTGGATCTTTAAATAAAGTAATATTATTATCAGTTTCTAAAGATTTAATATGATGAGTTACCGCAGGCTGAGTTATATATAATTTTTTTGCAGTCTTTGTGTAACTTTTTTCTTCTAATAATGTTAGAAATGTTTTTAATCTTGTATCAATCATATTATCACATCCTATAAAAAATTCTAATCATTTCTTATATTATATAAATTTAATTTATATATGTCAATCGATTATAAAAGCACGTAATTAAACGTGCTTAAATTTACATTATGGCAGAATCTGTTGGTGTTTCATCAGCATCAGGAATTGCGTTTGGATCTACATCACCAATTTTTTTATCTTCATCTTTTGCTGGTGCTTCAATTTGTTCTGTTTTAGCTTTTTTATCTTCTTTTGGTTTAGCAATTGATTTTCTATATCTAAAATATCCTCCACCTGCTTCACCACCGATTACAGCAGCTGAAATGAATGATACAATTGCTAAAACGATTGGTACTTGTTTAGAATCAAATGGAATTGCAGCAAGTACGATTGATAAAATATTTATTGCTGTATGGAAAATATATTTTGTTCTATCTGTTTTTTCTTTACAATCAATTGTTACATAATAATAAACTAATGATCTTGTAGCAAGTAAAGCAATTAAAATATATTTATAAGCATCAAAATTAAATTTATTGAAGAAATTATAATTTCCTGCTTGGAATTTATCTGAATTTACTTCACCCCATAATACTAATGCTGCAATTATTAAATATACTGCAACAACCATATGGAAGATTATTTCTATTAATGAAACAAGCTTTGCTCTTTTTGAATTAGTTGTTCTCATTAAAGGTATTAATCTTATTAATGCTGCAATACCTGCAACACCTGCAGTAACTAAATAAATAGCTCCAATTGCATTATCTTGGAATATTAATATCATAATACCAAATGTTACTAATATTGCAAAAGTTATCATAAAGAAGATAAATTTGTAAGTTGAGTAAACCTTAACTGGGCTTTTTTCTCTTCTTCTTTCTTTCTTTTCTTCTTTTTCTTGTTCCTTTTGTTCTTCTGTTTTAATATCAAAATTTTCTTCGTTAATTACATTTTCTTTTTTCTTTTTCATGAGCTCACCTTCAACTTTTCACATATACATAAATTATATATTAAAATTTTATAATTTTCAATTATATAAAAGAAAACACTTTATATAATTTTATTATAAACTAATTTTTATATTTATGATATAATTTACTCAAAAGGGAGGTTGTATTATGAATTTTGTTTTTATTTCACCTGTATTTCCTTTAAATTATTTTAATTTTTGTAAAGCATTAAAGCAAAATGGCTGTAATGTTTTAGGAATAGGTGATACACCATATAATGAAATAAGTGACGAAGTTAAAAATTCTTTAACAGAATATTATAAGGTTAATTCTTTAGAAAATTATGATGAAGTATTTAGAGCTGTTGCTTTCTTTAGTTTTAAATATGGTAAGATTGATAGATTAGAATCAAATAATGAATATTGGTTAAGATCTGATGCCAAGCTTAGAACAGATTTTAATATTAATGGTGTTAAGATTAAAGATGTTGAATCTTTCACATCAAAAAGCCATATGAAGGATTTTTATATTAAAGCAGGTGTTCCTGTAGCAAGATATAAATTCTTAACTAATTTAGAAGAGGATTTAAAATACATTGAAGATGTATTAGAATATCCTGTTGTTGTAAAGCCTGATGTTGGTGTTGGGGCAGCGGCAACATATAGAATTAAATCAAAAGAGGATTTAATAGAATTTTATAAAAGAGGATATAATGTTCCATATATTATGGAAGAATATATCGAAGGAGATATTATATCTTTTGATGGAATAGTTGATGAAAATTCAAATGTTGTATTTTCAGATAACGAGGTCTTCCCTCCTTCTATTATGGATATAGTTAATGAAAATTTAGAGCTTGCTTATTATGTTAATAAGGAAGTTCCTAAAAATGTATTTGAAATAGGTCAAAAGGTATTAAAAGCATTTAATATTAAATCTAGATATTTCCATTTAGAATTCTTTAAATTAACAAAAGAGAAAAAAGGCTTAGGTAAATCAGGTGATATTGTAGCCTTAGAGGTTAATATGCGTCCACCTGGAGGATATACACCTGATATGATTAATTTTGGTCAATCTGTTAATACATATCAAATATATGCAGATATAATCTGCTATAATGAAATTAGAAATGTAAAATTAGATTATCCAAAATATTATTGTATGTATGTATCTAGACGTGATCAATATGAATATGTATATGATAGAGAATATATTCTAGATAAATATAAAAATGATATCGTAATGCATCAAAGAATGAGTGATGCGTTAGAATCAGCAATGGGTAATGAATTCTTTATAGCTAAATTTGAAGATTTTGATAAAATGATGGAATTTAAATCTGATATATTAGAAAAGAAATAGGAAAGTCAGCGGACTTTCCTTTTTTAATGATTACTTCTCATATTTTTGCTTTATAATAATTTAAATAAATCGTAAATATTTGATAATTTATATGTAACATTCTCTATATTAAATAATGTAGACATTTTTATAAATGTATATCTATTAAGTTGAATTTATAATCATTATAAACTATTAAATTTTCTGGTAAAGCACTAGAACTTACTTTTTTATATCTATCCAAGCTTGGATTAAACTTTTCAAATATCTTAGAATCGTTTTTAAATGAAGCCAGATTCTTATAATTATAATTCACTTTCAAAAAATGTAATTTATCTTGATTTTTATATTTTTCATTATGTTTTAACACGAAAATATCAAAATCCGGATTAGAAACAACAAGAAATGTTGGATTTCCTTTTTCTTGTTCATTCTTACAATAGTTTAATAATTTTTCAAAATTTTTATCTTCATTCAAAATATTAATATATCTATCGAAATCTATAATTGCAAATCTAGCAACTGTACCTAATGGTGATGTTGTTTAAGTTTTCTTAAAACACTTGTATAATCACCAGCATCAGAATTTGTTGTGACTATATTAAGTGTCGAATTAATATGTCTCTTTAAACCACTTAAGTAATTATTTTCTGTTGTTCCTTCACAAACTACAGTGATATTATTCTTCTTCCTAAATGGCACTTCCGACACCCCCTAATACACCCTTTAGATAATATTCATATATTTTTTCATTAGAGTCATATCGTAGTTCTTTTTCATTAAATTCTGCAAGTGAATAGATTTTTGATTCTAGTGTATCCTTATTCTTTTCAACAATAAACATTTGTTCCTTCATGAACATTTGGAAAGTTAGGTTGAATATATTATGTGTTGTAAATACAAACTGCCCTTTAGTTTCAAATGAATGAATAAAAGATATTACTCTACTTGTTAATACAGGGTTAAATGTTGAATCCATTTCATCATTGAAAATTATAGCATTTTCATATACAACTTTATAAATTAAAACAGCCATAAACAAAAATTTCTTTACACCTGTTGAATCAAATGCAATTTCTCGTTTAGAAATTGAACCATCTAATCGTCGTCTTTTTACAAGAGAATTCAATAGTGGAAAATCATCATCTATTTCAACACCGACAATTGATGAATCAACCATTCTAAAAATTTCAGAGAATTCTTTTGTTTTCATCAGTGATAAATAAGGTTTCAATGCATCTTTACCATAATATTCAAATGTTTGAAGATCATATATTTTAATATCATTTACTTCATTAATAAAATTTGAAGCATTAGGAATGCCAAGTAATGATAATGAATTAATAATTAATCCTTTTGAATAGCCACTATTCAAGTTATCAGTTACTAATTCTTGTATCTTTTTATTGCCTGGAATATCTAAATATATTTTTCTTATTTTCTTTATATCCATTTCATCATACGAAGTTATGCATTCAAACACTTTCTTAAATGTATGATTTTTATCATCAGTATAAAATAATGACTCATGTTCAATTCCGAACCACGAAATAGAAACATCATACTTATATATCAAACCGTTAGTAGCGGTAACAATAATTGAAAATTTTTGAAGTAATTGTTCATTATCCATAGGCTCATCAGGAACATCATCAATTAACAAATCCTCATTAAATATTTTATCTGGTTCTATTTTAGGTTGTTCAGATGTTTGTTTAAATAAAGTCTTAAAATATTGCAATCCTTTAATAAAATTACTTTTACCGCCAGCATTTTCACCTACAATTACAGCTGTTTTTAAAATATCAAATCCATTTAATGAAGTGTAGTTATCTTGATATCTCATTTTTACTTTATTATTTGGAGCAATCATCGAATAAACAACATCATTTTTATATGACAAAACATTTTTCATTCTAAATTCTAAAATCATACAAAAGCACCTCCATACAGTAATATTATACATTAACTAACATAAAAATCAATAAAATTTGCATATTTTTGCATCATAAAACCAGATTTGTGGTTTAGTTTACCTGTTTTCGTAAAAATTTGCGCTATTATAAATTAAAAAAAAGCACAAATTAATAATCTATGCTTTTAAATGCTAAATATATAATTAATTTAAAAATTCTTTACATTTTTCTTTTAATATATTACATGAATTTTTAAATTTAATTTTTTCATCTTCTGCTAAATGTAATTCTACTATTTCTTTAGCTCCAGCTTTACTTATAATGGTTGGAACAGATATATATACATCTTTTTCATTATATTCTCCATCTAAGTATACAGATACAGGAAATACTTTATTTTCATCATATAATATTGATTTTATAATACCTGTTACAGATGCAGCTATACCATAGGATGTATTTCCTTTTCTAGTAAATACATCCCATCCTGCATTTTTAACTAATTCTAAAAAATGATTATATGGATCTTTACCTATTCTTGATACATTATCTTTAAATACATTATGGGCATCTTTTCCACCTATTGTCGCAGTAGACCAAGCAATCATTTCTGAATCTCCATGTTCTCCTATTACAAAGGCATAAACACTAGATGGTGAAACATCTACAGTTTTTGCAATGTAATAATGAAGTCTTGCAGAATCTAAGGTAGTTCCACTACCTATAACTTTTTCTTTTGGAAGACCTGATAATTTATAAACATAATAAGTCATAATATCTACAGGGTTAGAAACAACTAAAAATATTCCATTGAAGCCTGAATTCATTACCGAATTCACGATGGATGCCATAATATTTTTATTTTTTTCTAACAATTCCATTCTAGAAGCTAATCCTGAATTCATTGGAACTGATGCAGTTATAATTACAATATCTGCATCCTTACATTCATTATAATTACCACTTCTAACGATTGTTTTATAATTCATAAATTCCATAGCATGCATCATATCTAATGATTCACCTATAGCTTTATTTTCATTAATATCTATTATTACTATTTCTTCACATATACTTTGATTAATAATTGAATATGCAATTGATGTGCCTACCATACCAGCACCAACTATTACTACTTTACCACGATTCATATAAACCACCTCAACATACATCAAAAAAGAGCAAAATCAAAATTGACATTGCTCTTAATCTTGTGCCTCCTCAGCATCGCTTACGATTATAATAACCGTAATCGGCAACCCCCGCTCTCACAGTGTCCCGCTTCATTTACTACCTATATTATAATAAAAATTAAAAATATGTCAAGTTGTGGCAATTAAAATAGACACTATAAAATAGACACTTATAAAAAGGTAGATTCTACTTTGTAGGATCTATTTTATTTTCATATTTTTATCATTTTTTTGTTTTAATCGATAAATATATGATACTTGATGAAATTATTCCAATTATCATTATCTTTATTGTACACATTTCAAAAGAGAGCTTCTAGCTCTCTTCCAATAATTATATTAAATTAATAATTTTCACAATTTAATTCAAAATAGCTTTGAGGATGATTACATACAGGACATACTTCAGGAGCTTTAGTTCCAACAACTATATGACCACAATTTCTACATTCCCAAATCTTAACTTCACTCTTTTCAAAAACTTGATTCATTTCTACATTTTTAAGTAAAGCTCTATAACGCTCTTCATGATGCTTTTCTATTAAAGCAACACCTCTAAATTTTTCTGCTAATTCTATAAATCCTTCTTCTTCAGCTGTTTTAGCAAATTCTTCATACATATCAGTCCATTCATAATTTTCACCATCAGCAGCTGCCTTAAGATTATCTTCTGTTGAGCCAATACCATTTAATTCCTTAAACCATAATTTAGCATGTTCCTTTTCATTATCAGCTGTTTTTAAGAACATTGCTGCTATTTGTTCAAATCCATCCTTTTTAGCTTTAGAAGCAAAATAAGTATATTTATTTCTTGCTTCTGATTCTCCAGCAAAAGCTTTTAATAAATTTTGTTCAGTTTTTGTTCCTTTATATTTGTTATCCATTTTTATATACCTTCCTTTATTTTATAAATTCATATAATTTATTTATTAATAAATCTAATTCATTTTCTTGTTCTAAAGTTAATAATAATTTATTATTACTCCAAGCTTCTTTATTAACTTGAAAACCAACACTATAATCTAATACATTCATTTTCATAATCTTTAATAATTCAATTAATTTTATTCTAGAATCATTAGTCTTATTCTTTCCACCTATTCCAGTTACTATAACTTTTTTATTTAATACTACAGTACCAGAATTATAATCATTATATATTAATGGTCTTGATAACCAATCTAATAAATTCTTTAATACACCTGGATAGCTTAAATTATATTCAGGAGCAAATATAAATAATAAATCCGATTCAATTACTTTATTTTTAATATCAATTATTACTTCATCTAAAGGATTTTCTAAATCCTGATTCATATAAGGAATATTTTTATAATCTAAATATGATATTTCATACTTATCTTTTATTTTATTTTCAACAATTTTAGATAATTGATAATTAAATCCATTATCTCTTATAGATCCAATAATAAATAATATTTTTTTCATAATTAAAATACCTCTTTTAAATTGTTAATCGTATTAAAAAAATAGAAAGCTCAACACTTTCTATTTTAATATATTTTCAATTATTCTTCAATCAAGTATTTGTAAATTTTTATTTTAAGTCCAAAATCAGGAAAAATATGACTATAGATTATTTTTTTGGAGTTAACCATAAATATTCTACTATTTTTTTCTATCATAATACGTAGTTCTTACAGATTCTTTCATTTAAGTCTAAGTTTTTTTGTATTAACACATCAACATACACTTTTAAAGTACCATATACATTATTAATAACTATCACCTAAAGTGATAAAAGTAATATGAGCTATTTTGATTACTATTATTTTACTATCTATATTCAAAAAAACTTTTCACATCATCAAAATTATCTAATTTTGTTGTCAAGCCATTTATGTATGCTATAAAAACATAAACAACTGTTGTTAAATATCTATATATCACATAAGATTTTAGCTTTGAATCTTTCGAATAATTTACTCTGGTGTTATATTTATTGATTAAATCAATAATCAATTTAGGATGCTCCATAACATTTGGTTCTTTAAAATCTTCATAATTCTTATTTAAATAATAAAGACATAATTTTTCAAAATTACTTATGATATATTTTTCTACACTACCAGTTTTTTGACAATAATGCTGATTTAAATCAGATTTGTATTCAGTTACTCGATTACATTCAACAACTCTATCGTGATTGTATTCACCTAAAACCTCAATACATGGAGAGCTCAATAACAATAATCCAGATGACTCATCTTTAAATTTTTCATACATCTCCTTTATATCTTTTTCATCATTATGATCAACATCATAAATAAGGAAAATGCCTTTAAATGAGTTGTTTGCAAACTTAAGAGCTCTTTCTAACGAATCATTTTTATTATAAAGTACTAAAAAATCATGAATTCTATTTCTTGGGCCTTCGATAATAAAAACATTTTTTTGATTATTCTTAAAATTAGAGTAATCTAGTTCTATTCCATACCCTGTGTCTATTTTTTTATTAGATACAATAACATTAAAACCATATTTGCTTAAAACTGAAGAAAAAATATTCGGTTCAGTTTTACTTCCTTCAACAATTAATAAGTAATTATCATCCATTATCTATAGCCTCATCAAAAACAGATGATAAATACATTTTTTCAATATTATTTACCTCTCTTATATTTTGATAAATATTACTTAATCTCAACAATGTTGATGAACCATCCTTCCACTTTGAAAAATATATTTGATCAGGTCTCAAGCTTTGTAACAAATATGTGTTATGAGAAGAAAACAAAAGTTGTATTTTTTTCTTTTTTACAATATTAACAAAGGATAAAACCGTTGATGGATGAAGTGTTGATTCAATTTCATCAATGAATAATATAGAATTATCAGGTAAAGAAACTAAGATTGATAGCATTGTACTTTGATTAATCATACCTTGAGACATTAAATTTGCTGGTATTTCTCCATTAACTCCATCAAATTTTAAATAATAAACGGCTGGTTTTGAAATATCATTTTCTTTTTTTATTACTTCATATGTTGGAAATTCCTTATAATCTTTTAATATTTCCTTTACTTCTTTTGATTTAGATACAATTAAATCAAATCTAGATATATTATAGAATAATTTTGATGTTACAAAAGGACCAACATTTTGCCTTGTTGAATCTATAAAGCTAAATGATGTCAAAAATTTATATACATTTTGAATGTTTATATCATCAATCTCTACAGATGCAAAATATCTAATTGATGGTACTAAAACGGAGCGATACTGATCTAATTTTTTAGTTTTTCCATCATAAATTTCGATATCTTCTTTTCTCTCATAAATAATTTTATTTGACTTTAAATACTCATGCTCTATTCTTCTTAATCTACTTGTTGATATAAAGTATTCATATTTTTGATTATCTAAAATAAAATTAAGTTTAATAGACCCAATTATATTGGCAATTTTCTTATTTTTATTTTTTTCATCATTAATATAATCATCCAATAAAAATTGATTAACAACAAATGGTTCAAGATTATCTGCAGGACTTATCATTAAAGTAATAAGCTGCCCAATAGCATTTAAAACTGATGATTTACCAGAGCCATTATGTCCATATATTGCTATAGGATTAACATATTCACCTATTAGATTCTCTTCCAAAAATCCATACTTAGCCTTAGTGAAATCAATAACACAGTTAGATATTGAATTAACATTGTTTATTTCTATTCTTGTTAACATAAAAAACCTCCTGTATTTTTTATACAGTTATATTATATATCAATTATAACTCATTCACAAGAGAAAGGTTTAAATCAAAAAATATAATTATGTAACTAAGAAAAAAATTAGGCAAACCTACATTTTTAAAATACCATATACAATAAGTATTCTATCACATCAAAGAAATAAGTTATAAATGCTTTCTATATGTGCCTTATTTCACCACATTAACATGAAAAGATATTTTTGAGATCTATTAATAATTAAATTAGTATATTTTCTTTCATTTATTTAAATTCATTCAATTTAAACATATATTTAAAACTATCAAATACTTTTGTTATTAGTTCATAATATATATCAATATATTGTTTTCTTAAACTAATAAAATCATAGCCTATTCCTACATAATCCTCATGTATAAATTCACTACTTATTTGTAGGAATTTATCTATTTGAGAATTATAATTACTTGATACTTTCAACAATTCCTTTAAAGTAGTTATTCTATTACCATTTTTATTCTTTGCCCATCCATAAGCAATATATGATTCATTTGTTGCTTTAGAGCCTAATTCTTCTATCATTATTTTAGGTAATGGTTTTCCACTATGTTTATATTCTTGAAGATATATATTATATTTTTTATATTTAACATAATCTTCTTTAAATTGTTCTGCTAAATTTAATTTTGCAAATATTTCTATAAATCCTCTATATAAAGCAATAGCATGTATATCATCACCCATTGTAAATAATACAATAGATGATTTTAAAGTTCTAAAAGCATTTATTAATTCCCATGCTACAAATTCATCATAATCAATATTTTTATTTAAATATTCTTTATCAATCATTTTACTAAATTTAATAGTGATATAATTTGATAATGATAACATATAAACAACCTTTGGTTCATATTGAATAGGATGTGATCCTATAAATATTTTTCTATTACAAAAAATATATTTTAGAAATACTCTAATATATCTTTTTATTATTTTTAACATTTGTTCTTCATTTATTATTTTATCATCATCTTTTAATGAATTTAGGATTGCAACAAATATATTAATAACTAATTCATTAGAAGATAATTCTTCAATTAAAATATTGTTTTCTTTAAATACTAATTTAATATAATTTTCTAATTCTGGATATTTATTAATAGTTTTAATAATTATATTTTTTACATATTTTATATCATTTACATCTAAACTAGCTGTATGATAATTTAAAGCATTAATATTAATTAACATATCGATAAATCCTCATTTAAAATAACAATCCACCCGTTCAACGGGTGGTTTTTAGGCTCCGCTATAAGCGCCTATTACTTCACAGGACCCTCAAGGGTCATGTGAAAAGCCTGACAACCGTGTTTCACACTGGCAGCCGCTGTATCAAGCGGCTATTTCTTTTGGGCTCCTTTGAATGGGTCTTCATACTCCTTTGAAGTGAGCTTATCTTCTTTCATATCTTCCATTTCTTGATTTCTGATG
>JAEEGL010852322.1_pt1 | contig 16388 bp, 8 predicted proteins | sample 9134231 | NCBI WGS metagenome assembly JAEEGL01 (sample SAMN16246548, study PRJNA631951) | gut metagenome | biome: gut microbiome; feature: rumen; material: fiber-attached | host: Bos | place: Iran: Karaj | collected 2018-10
GGAGGCGCGACCTGAAGAGCATCGGCCAGGAATGCTGCAACCTGCTGATGGAGTGCGACTTGCAGCCGGCGGACTTCTCGGGCGGGCAAAAGTCATTGGCCAATAAATTCACACTTTGGGCCAAGGGCGAAGGGACCGACGTGACAGAGACGCTGCGCAAGTGGGCCGACGATCCAGAGACGTGGTTCTCGAAGAAGAATGCCCATCTGCTGGCCCGGATGGGAGCATCGGCCACCAAGTTGCAGGATCTGCTGCGTGCCGCCATCGAACTGCTTGACGGCCAACGGTTCACGAACTACAACAGCGCGCGTTGCATCCGCAGCAACATCTACCAGCTGGGCCTCCTGGGACGGCTTGAGAGGGCGGCCAATGACTATTGCGCCGGGCAGGGCATCAAGCTCCTGAGCAACACGACGCAGATGCTCAACGCCCTCGTGACCGAGCAGGCCAGCCCCTTCGTCTATGAAAAGACCGGCACACGCATCATCAGCTACATGATCGACGAGTTCCAGGACACGTCCGGGATGCAGTGGGAGAACTTCTCGCCGCTCCTGAGGGATTCATTGGCCAATGGCTCACGCAACCTCATCGTGGGCGACGTCAAGCAGAGCATCTACCGCTGGCGAGGCAGCGACTGGGAACTGCTCCACTCACGGCTCAACTCCTTCGAGGCCGACAAGCAGGCCGTTGACGCCGACGGCAACCAGCTGCGCGACAACTGGCGCAGCGACCTGAAAATCATACGGTTCAACAACCAGTTCTTCCAGTTCGCCAGCCGACACTTCGCCGCCATGGAAGACGGGGATGAAGCATTGGCCAAGATAGCCCAGATCTACGCCGACGTCGAGCAGACCGTCTCGCCCGCCCGCAAGAACGTGGCCGACGGCCAGGTGGCCTACGAGGTGCTGCCCGGACGCGAAAAGTCGGCCGAATACAAGGCGGAGGTCACACGACGCCTGCCCGAACTCGTCATCGCGCTCCAGCAGCAGGGCTACCAGGCGGGCGACATCCTCATCCTGTGCCGCAAGCGCGAACAGTGCAGCCTATGCGCCAAGGCCCTGATGGACTACCGCGCGGCGCATCCGCAGTCGCCCTACCCGATGGAAATCATCACGGCCGAGGCCCTGCAGCTCACCAACCAGCGGGTCATCCACGCCCTGGTCGCCGCACTCGAGTTCCTCCACGACCCACGGTCGGACTACCGGCGCGCCGTCGCCTCGGCCTGCTGGCTTTCGCTCTCGATGGGGAGTGTGGCCGATGCCCTTGCCGCCTACTTTGCGGGCCACCGGCTGCCCGACTTCGAGTCGCTGCTGAACCTGCCGCTCTATGAGACGGTCGAACGGCTCATCGCGATGCTTCCGGCCCAGGCGCGGCGCGAGGGCAACTTCATCCAGGCCTTCTGTGACGTCGTGCTCGACTTCTGCGCCAAGGAGGGACCCAGCCTCGACAGCTTCCTCTCGTGGTGGCGCGACAACGGCCAGAAGTGCAACGTCACCACGCCGACCCAGCAGAACGCCATCCGCATCATGACCATCCACCAGTCGAAGGGACTCGCGGGCGATGCCGTCATCGTCCCCTTCGCACAAGAGACATTGGACATCGACACCAGCGGCAAGAAGGCCGGCCTCCTGTGGTGCGAGCCGCAGACCGAGCCCTTCCGCCACGACAACCTCGTCGTCCCCATCGAGGTCAGCAAGATGATGAAAAACAGCATCTTCCGGCCCGACTACGACGCCGAGCGCATCCGCGCCATCATCGACAACCTGAACACGGCCTACGTTGCCTTCACGCGCGCCAAGCACGCCCTCATCATCCTCACTCCTACCCCACCGAAAGAGGCGAACGCCTCGTTGCAGTGCTTCCTCGCGACCTTCTTCGCCGGCCATTGGGCCGAAAGTGTGGACCATTTTGTGGCCGATGGCATTGACCTCCCCGACGGAAGCATGAGCGCGGCCGATGCGCCATTGGCCGAAACCCAAGACCACCAGGACGACACCGGCGCGGACGATGCGCCAGCCGAAATCCGCCTCCCGCTCATCAAACAGACTGCCTACGTCCCGCCCAGCGACAGCGCCGCCGCCCGTGGCACGACCCTGCACGCCGCCCTGTCGGCCATCACAGACTACGACCACATCGACGAGCCCGTGACACGCCTCTTCCAGTCGGGACGGGCCAGGCTCCAGGGCGGAATGACATTGGCCGATGTCCTCCAGCACATCCACGATGCACTCCGCCAGCCCGAGGCGCGCACGTGGTTCGACCCACGCAACCGGGCCCTCAACGAGCAGGACATCATCACCCGCTCGACCCACACGCAGCGACCCGACCGCGTCATCTTCACGCCCGACGGCCGCGCCATCGTCATCGACTACAAGACCGGCGAAGAGCGTAACAGGCTCTACCAGAGGCAGGTGGGCCACTACATGGCCCTGCTCGGCCAGATGGGATTCCAACGCGTCGAGGGCTACCTGTGGTACATCGAGACGGGCCACGTCGTGCCGGTGCGGCCGTAGTTTTTCCAAAAAATGGACGGCAGATTTGGGACATTGGCCAAAAATCACTAAATTTGCACCCGAAAAAACGACAAGAATATGCGTATTACGGTTAAGGTGGGCAGCAACGTGCTGACCCGAAAAGACGGCACGCTCGACGTGACCCGGATGTCGGCCCTGGTCGATCAGGTGGCCATGCTGCACCGGCTGGGCGTGCAGATTATCCTCGTCTCAAGCGGTGCCGTGGCCTGCGGCAAGAGCGTCCTGAAGACGCAGGTGAACATCGACCATCTCGACGACGTGCAACAGCGACAGCTGTTCAGCTCCGTGGGCCAGGCCAAGCTGATGAACAAATACTACGAGTTCTTCCACGACTGGGGAATCACCTGCGGACAGGTGCTCACCACCAAGGTGGGCCTCAGCACGCCCGACCAGCGCGAGAACCAGCGCAACTGCATCGAGACGATGCTGGGTCAGAACGTCATCCCCATCGTCAACGAGAACGACACCATCTCCATCACCGAGCTGATGTTTACCGACAATGACGAACTCTCCGGCCTCATGTCAACCATGATGCACTCTGAACTGCTCATCCTTTTGAGCAACATCGACGGCATCTACACCGGCAATCCCGCCGACCCCGCATCGCAGCTCATCCGCACCATCACGGCCTCGACCAACGTCGAACAGTACATACAGACCAGCAAGAGCTCGGCCGGACGCGGCGGAATGCAGTCGAAACACAAGACCGCACGCGAACTGGCCGCCCAAGGCATCGACGTGATTATAGCCAATGGCAAGCGTGACAACATCCTGCTCGACCTGATCCAGGTCACGGCCGACGGCGCATTGGCCATCAACCCCGACATCCCCTGCACAATCTTCAAATGATTCCACATTTCGGCCAATGGACCACGTCTGTCAGGTTCATTGGCCGAAAAAATAGCCGCCAGTCTTCCGGTAGGCAGTCTTCTTCCATTTTATGACCTATGCACCTTAGACAGATACTACGATACAGCACATTGGCCATGTTGCTATCCAGCACTGCCACGACAGCCTCCGCCCAATATATAGGCACCCTGCTGCACCACCGTCAGGCCGACAAACTGCCCGTACGGTCGGTGCACTGCATCTATCAGGACCGCGAGGGCTACATGTGGTATGGCACCGTCGATGGCCTGTGCCGCGATGACGGATACGAGGTGCAGGTGATACGCAATGATTTCAGCCACCCACGGCCCATGCAGAGCAACCTGATATGGAGTATCGGCGAAGACTCCGTGGGAAACATCCTCTACAACACTCCGACTGGCGACTACCGCCTGCGCCGCAGCGACTGCCACATCGAGCCGCTCCCCGCCGACCAGCATCCACGCCACACCGACGCCCCGCCCACCATCGGCGGACGCACGTGGACCACCCGCGACTTTCCCGGGGCTTATCAGGTTTTGGCCGATGAGAGCGGTCACCGCCTGTGGGTCACGACAGCCGAAGACATCGCCGCCTACGACGTGACGCCAGACGGACAGAGCCACCGCATTGACCTGACACAGCACCTGCTGGGCTACACGCCCGACCACAAGATGCTGAGCCGTATGACACGCGCCAGCGACGGCAGCATCTGGATAGCCGGATACGACAGGGAGAGCCTCATCATCAGCTTCGAACACAACGGCTACACCCGTCATGACCTACCCGCCATTGGCCAACGTTATGACCGCAAGACCGTAGTGATGACCCTGGCCCGCGCCGCCGACAGCCTATACTGGATTGCACAGGAGCGCGAGGGCCTCGGCCTGTATGACGAACGGCACGACCGGCTGACCTCATGGACAGACTGCCGCTCTACGGCCTCGGCCCAGCTGGGTGTGGTGCACGAACTGATACCATCGCGCCAGCCCCACCAAATCTGGGCGCTCACCGACCGTCCTCTGGTCTATGGCGTGGCTATGCGAGACGGGCAGATGGAGCTCCGCCACACCATACAGCTGCCCCGACGGGTGGTTCCCAAGACCCTCTGCGAAGACCATACCGGACGACTCTGGATAGGCACCCACCAAGGCCTGTATGCCTACGACAGTGCGAAGGACTCGCTGTGGGCGGCCGATGCCGAGTTAGGACACGTGACCAGCATCACCGAGGCACCCGACGGCACCCTGTGGGCCGCAGTGACCGGCCGCGGCGTGGCTGCCATACGAGAGGGGATTGTGGCCAATGTCCTTCCTCTCGCCCAGGACCTGCTCTCGATAGCATGCAGCAGCGACGGCACGCTGTGGGTAGGCACCGGCACCGGCCAACTGCTACGGCTGCGCCAGGGCGAGTGGAGCGACTGCTCCGACCTGTCGGGCATGAACGGCGACATGGTCGAGAAGATTGTGGCCGATGCCTATAACCATCTCTGGATCTTGACCAACCGCCGCCTGACCGAGTGGGACCCCGCCACAGGCACCTACCGCGTGACCAATGCCGACATGGCAGGCCGCGACCTCTCGCTGAGCCGATTCATGCCGCGCGCCATCGTACGCGACCCCGCTGCAGGCGACATTCTGGTGGGCGGATTCGGAGGATTCCTGACCTTCGTACCATCGCTGCAGATTGAGGGCATGGCGCGACAGGTCACGGTGCATCTGTCGGACATCAAGATTCAGGGCCACAGTCTGCTGTTTGACCTGAGCCGCCCCTTGAACGAGGCGCTTCCGGCCGATGCACGCAACATCGAGGCCTGTTTCTCGACATTGGACCACCTGCATACCCATATCGAGCGCTATGCCTACCGCCTGGACGACGGGGAATGGACCTATCTGCCCACGGGCAAGAACAGCGTGCTCTTCGAGTCACTGCCCGCCGGAGACCACCGCCTACGGCTCAAGGCCACCGACCCCAACGGCCTGTGGAGTTCGTCGGAGACGGAAATCGTCCTGACACGCAACCCGCACTGGTGGGAGACACTCTGGGCCCGTTTCATGTACGGGGCATTGGCCATAATCACAATCTGGCTGGTGGTGCGCTACTTCATGCTACGCACACGCCGACAGGAGCAGGCCTTGTGGAACGACAGCAACGAACTACTCGCCATGCGCCGTTATGCCGAGAGCGAAATGCCGTCGCCGTCCGACGCGGCCTACACGCAACTTGACCAGCTGCTATTGGACAAGATGCGACAGATCATCATGGCACATCTGGGCGAAGCCAACTTCGGTGTAGCGGTGTTGGCCGATGAGATGCACATGTCCCGCTCGACGCTGGTACGCAAGATCAAGGCCATCAGCGGCCTGGCCCCACTGCAATACATACGCAACGTCAAGATGGAGGCAGCCTGCCAGATGCTCACCAACCGCACCGCCTCGGTGGCCGACGTGGCCCAGAAACTGGGCTACAGCGACCGGGACCATTTCAGCCGGCTCTTCCGCGAGTGCATGGGTCAGACACCCAGCGAGTGGCAGCAGTCGCACCAGGCCTGCCCCGACAAATGTAGCAAAGAGGCCCTCCGAATCGACCAATGACCGGCCTGAACGATTCGGAGGGTCTCTTTGAATAACGCACGCAGCGGAAATTTGCCTGAAAATTTGTACATTTGCCGGCACAAATCTAACAATCTAACATGCAATGAAAACCCGATTATTCTTAGCGCTGACATTGGCCACACAAGCCACCCTCAGCTCTTGGGCCAGCACCGAAAGGTGGGTCACGGCCAACATGACCTGCGAGGCCCTGTCGAAACAAATCACAATCACATTGGCCAACAACACACAGACGCTCGACGTCACTACGGCCTACACGCTCACCACCGAGCAGCTGCCCAATGCCGACTACGACCGCACGCTGTTCAAGCTGGACTACAGCGCCCTGAGCCAGCAGCTTGACGCCGAGGTCACTCCCGCCAACGTGGGCAACATGCTCTACTATCCGCTCGCCGACGGCAGCTACGGGCCGAACTACGACAACTGGTTCGACCTGAACGGCAATCGTTCGTCATGGGGCGACAGCAACCGACGTTTCTTCATCCAGCACCAGCCATCGCTGCAAGAGGGCTGTTTCATTTTTTGGGTTGGCCAATGCGGAGTAGCCGGCACCACCTCCAGCATCGGCGACCAGTACAGCAGCACCTTCTACATGGTGACAGGCACAAAGGCCATCGAGCTGAACCTCTCGCTCAGCATCATCGACACGCCGGCCGAAGAGGATGACGGCAACTACACCGACTATCCGATCCAGAATGTCGATTTCAGTCACGTGCACCTGAGCGACCGGTTCTGGCAGCCACGCATGGAACAGAACCAGACGGTGACCATCCCGATTGCGCTCCAGCAATGCTACAGCACCAACCGCGTGCTCAACTTCCAGAAGGCGGCAGCCATCCTGCGCGGCGAAAACATCGGCTATTTCGACACCGAATTCACCTTCGACGACACCGACATCTACAAGATTCTTGAGGGCATGGCCTACTCCGTGCAGACGCAGCCCAACGCCGAACTGGACAAGCAGATGGACGAGCTGATAGCCATCATCGCCGCCGCACAGGAGCCCGACGGATACCTCTACACCGCACGCACGGCCGGCAAACCGGGCGCTCTGCACGCTTGGGTGGGTGCAAACCGCTGGGAGGCCGACCCCAACCTGAGCCATGAGCTCTACAACTGCGGCCACCTCTACGAAGCCGCCGTCGCCCACTACATCTCGACCGGCAAGACCTCGCTGCTCGACGTGGCCATCAAGAACGCCGACCTGCTCGTCAAAGACTTCCTTGAGGGCGGACTGACCTACGAGCCAGGTCATCAGATCGTCGAAATGGGCCTCGTCAAGATGTACCGCGTGACGGGCAAGACGGAATACCTCAAACTTGCCAAATACTTCCTCGACCTGCGCGGAGGCAAGGGCATTGGCCGATCAGAATATAGCCAGACACACAAGCCGGTAGTGACGCAGGACGAAGCCGTCGGACACGCTGTGCGCGCCGCCTACATGTATGCGGGCATGGCCGATGTGGCTGCCATCATGAACAATGAGAGCTACCTGCAGGCCATCGACAACCTCTGGCAGAACGTGGCCGAAAAGAAGCTCTACGTGACTGGCGGTATCGGCGCACGCTCCAGCGGCGAGTCGTTCGGCGCCAACTACGAACTGCCCAACGCTTCGGCCTATTGCGAGACCTGCGCAGCCATCGCCAACATCTACTGGAACCACCGCATGTTCCTGCTGCACGGCGAGTCGAAATACTACGACATCATCGAACGCACGCTCTACAACGCCGTCATCGCGGGCATCTCACTGTCGGGCGACCACTTCTTCTACCCCAACCCATTGGCCAGCGACGGCACCTACGAACGCAGCGAATGGTTCGGATGCGCCTGCTGCCCGAGCAACCTGTGCCGCTTCACCGCCTCCGTGCCGGGCTACGTCTATGCCCACAAGGCCGACAGCCTCTACGTGAATCTCTATATGCAGGGCACGGCCGATGTCACCCTCGCAAGCGGCGACGTCAAGATTTCGCAGACGGCCGACATGCCGTGGAACGGTGACGTGAGCATCACCATCGACCATGCCACCGGCCAAGCCTTCACCCTCATGATGCGCCTTCCGGCATGGGCCACGGATGCGCCATTGGCCACCGACCTCTACACCTATCTGAACGGCGAACAGAAGACCGTCACGGTCAACGTCAACGGCACTCCGACCGACTACACGCTCACCGACGGCTACATGACCATCAGCCGCACCTGGGCCGACGGCGATGTCGTTTCGTTCTCACTGCCGATGGACATCCACCGCACATTGGCCAACGAGAAGGTAGCGGCCGACAACGGACTTGTCGCCATCGAACGCGGCCCCGTCGTCTATTGCCTCGAATGGCCCGACAACGACAACCTGCAGAACCTCGTGTTGCCCGACACGTCCACACTGAACGCCAGCTGGACGGACCAGCTGAACGGACTGATGACCATCTCGGCTACGGGCAAGCGGTCGCACAGCGATGCATTGGCCACACTCACCGCCATCCCTTATTACGCGTGGGCCAACCGCAGCAAGGGCGCGATGGAGGTCTGGATTCCCCGCATTGAGGCCGACATGTACGCGTTTCACGCTGCCGACTGGACCACAGGCGACTCGTGGCGCATCGCTGCCGACCACATCACCTACGACGAGGAGCAGAACTGCATCAACGCCACCAGTCCGGGCAACAACAACATCGCCCTGATGCTGGACTACAACGCGCTCAACTACGAGATAAGCGGTGCGCAGAAATATCTGGTGGTGCGCGGCTCCAACCTGAGCACGGCCGCCGGCATGTCGTACCTCTGGTGGCTGAACGGCATCAACCGCGGGTCACAAGTGCCCCCGACCGTATGCAAACAGATCAGCGTGGACGGCACGACACAGACCCTGATTGCCTGGGACCTGACGCAGAGCAACCTGAACGACAACCTGACGGGCGACTACCCGAACGTCTGCCTCGGCCAGACCATCTTCGGACTGACTTCGACGGCGGCCGACGGTTCCTGCCAGATATACGACATCAACTTTGTGGCCGATGTAGAGGCGTATGAGGCCCAGCTCTCTCTGAGCGCCATCCAATCGGCATCGGCCGCCGCATCACAGCCCACACGCTGCTACAACCTGCAAGGCATCGCCATTGGCCACAAACAAAATGGACTGCGCATCGTTTGCCAAGGCAATCGCTCCACTATTGTCTATGGCCGATGATCCACAATTATAATTCAAGAAGAAGGGCTGCATCCGACACTGGATGCAGCCCTTATTTCACACTTACTTGCCACAGACTTCTTTCTCAAACAGGCACTCCATTGACAAAGACTGAAAATTGGAAAATGCCATTTTGAAGTATCTAATTACACGAAATATTTCAAAATTGACAATATTTGCATCGTCACTCACGCCAACTATTTCTAATTTTTACTATCTTTGCGCCCGAAAACATAAAAAAATAAAAGAGAACATTTATTCAGAATAATTCACCTTTACATCTGGTTTATTATGAAAAAAAAATTAATTCTAATCTCAACAGCATTATTTGCTACATTTTCGGCCAATGCCACCAACCCCACAGAGGAATTGAACAAAGCACAACACCAATCCAATTTTCACATCGGCCTTGAACTCCAGACAAAATACGTGTGGCGAGGCATTGAAATGATGACCGAAGAATCCGCTCCCGTCATTTTTTCACAATTGTATTACGAAAACAATGGATGGAATGCCTACATCAAGGGCGGCTATGCCATCAACGGGAAGTTCAGCCAACTGAACCTTGGCACGGACTACACCTACAAGTGGCTGAATATCGGCCTGACAGAATATTTCTTTCCCGACCGCACCTCGACGAAAGACAACTATTTCGATTTTGAGAACAACAAGACCAAACATCTTTTCGAGACGTCATTGGCCGCAAGGCCCCAAAGATTCCCAATCACATTCATGGTCGCGACCATCTTTGCCGGAAACGACCACTATGATTCCCATCCCGACCATCAAGCGTTTTCTACCTATGCAGAAATTGGGACATGGCATGACTTTTCAGATGCCAACCGACTTTCTCTCAAACTGGGCATGTGCAACGACAGAAGCATCTACAACTACCGAAGCAACTATTGCAGCATCTGTAACATTGACTTGAAATACACCTACAATCTGCACCTCGCGAGCGGGAACATCGTGCCATTGAGCGTAGATTACCTCATCAATCCTGAACGGGAAAAGGCATTCGTCAATTTCTCCATGCGATTCAATTTCTGAACTCATAAATCCTAAATACGACAAGGGCTGCATCCGACACTGGATGCAGCCCTTATTTCACTACTCTATACCCTTTATTCACTACACGCCCCACTCCAGCCGCTCGGCGTGGATGCGCTCGTTGTGGCCCATGAAGAGCGTGGCCAATCGTTCGAAAGAGGCGACATCGCCCGTCGTGAAGAACTGCGTCGAGCCGCCGCGCGTGATGCGCTGTTCCATCTCCGGATGGCGGCGCAGGTAGTCCTGCAAGGCATAGCTGACGGGCTTCCCCTGCGGCATGAGGATGATTTCGGGGTGATCCAGCTCCTGCAGGACCTGCTGGATGAGCGAAGTGATGAGCGGATAGTGCGTGCAGCCCAGGATGATGGTGTCGATGTCCGGATCGGCCGCAAGCAGGGCCTCCAGGTCGCGCTTCACCTCATCGTGCAGTTCGGTTGAGGCCAATGCGCCGTGCTCGATGAGCGGAACCCACAGCGGACAGGCGCGCGACGTGAGCCGAAGGCCATCGGCCAAATGGGCCAATTCCATGTCATACGACCGCGAACTGACCGTGGCGCGCGTGGCGACGAGGCCGATGTGACCCGAATAGGTCAGATTGGCCACACGCTCGACCGTGGGACGGATGACGCCGAGGACGCGCCGCGTGGGGTCGTCCATCGCAGGCAGCTCGTTCTGCTGGATGTTGCGCAGGGCCTTGGCCGATGCCGTGTTGCAGGCCAGGATGACGAGCGGACAGCCCATCGCGAAGAGCCGCCGCACAGCCTGATTGGTGAACGAGAAGACCTCCTCGAAGCTGCGGTCGCCATAGGGTGCACGGCCGTTGTCGCCCAGGAAGATGTAGTCGTACTGGGGCAGAAGGCGGCGAATCTCGCGGAAGATGCTCAGTCCGCCGAAACCGCTGTCAAATATTCCGATGGGATACACGTGACAAATCAAATATAAATATTAAAATCTTAAATTTTATGGCCAATGTCCCCCGTCCGCCCCATCCGTCTTCACGAGCCGGCGAACTTGAGGAAGGTGGGTCACATTGGCCACAAAGATAGCGAAAAAAAGACAAACTTGACGACTGCCCATGAAATATTTTATTAAAATGTGTGAAATGTCTTGGTTTTTCGTCAAAAAGGGGCCATCGGGGGCCATCGAACAAGATTTTTTATTATCTTTGCGCGATTTTATATACGACATTCACTAATTTTTATTCAAAACCAATAAAACAAAAATCATGAAGCAATACAAGTTGCTCAACAACATCTTCGGATGGGTGGCATTCCTGATTGCAGCCTACACCTACCTCAGCACGGTAGAGCCGACCGCAAGCTTCTGGGACTGCCCCGAGTTCATTACCTGCGCCGACAAGGGCGAAGTGGGTCATCCCCCCGGAAACACGTTCTTCAATCTGACTGGCCGATTCTTTGTCAATTTCGCCGGCGGTGACGTCACGCAGGCCGCCATCTGGGTGAACCGCATGAGCGCGATGTTCTCGGCCGCCACCATCCTGTTCCTGTTCTGGACGATTACGGCATTGACCAAGAAGTTCGTATGCCGCGACAACAAGCACGCCGGCACTGACCGCGAGGAGATGTCGTGGGCGCAGATCATCACGATATTGGGCGCCGGTATGGTAGGCGCATTGGCCTACACCTGGAGCGACACGTTCTGGTTTTCGGCTGTTGAGGCCGAAGTGTATGCCTTCTCAAGCTTCATGACAGCGCTGGTCTTCTGGCTCATCCTCAAGTGGGAGAGGCAGGCCAATGGGGTTGAAGGCGACCGCTATATCATCCTGTTGGCCTACATCATCGGCCTCTCGATCGGCGTGCACCTGCTGAACCTGCTGACACTGCCGGCCATCGTGCTGGTCTATTACTTCAAGAAGCATCCGAACGCCACGCTGATGGGCTCGCTGGGAGCCCTGGTGCTGTCGGTCGCCCTGGTGTTCTTCATCCTCTACGGCATGATTCCAGGCATGGTCAAGCTGGCCAGCGCCACCGAACTGTTCTTCGTCAACAGCCTGGGCTGCAGCTTTAACACGGGCACGGGTCTGTATTTCTTCTTCATCCTGGCGTTCCTCGCCGTGGGCATCTTCCTGATGTACCGCAGGGGAACATCGGCCATGACCCAAAACATCGTGCTCGCGCTGGGCATCATCCTGAGCGGTGTGCCGTTCATCGGCGAGGGCTGGGCATTGGGCATCGTCATCTCGATTATCCTGACGGGTCTGATCTTCTTCTTCCACGAGCGCATCAACGCACGGTTTGCGTCGAATGTCCTGCTCTGCCTGCTCACGATCCTGGTGGGCTACTCGACGTTTGCGCAGATCATCATCCGCTCGTCGGCCCAGCTGCCGATGGACCAGAATTCGCCCGACGAAATCTTCTCGTTCACGAAATATCTGAACCGCGAGCAGTATGGCGAGTCGCCGCTCTTCTCGGGCCAGACGTTTGCATCGAGCGTGATGCGCGACAAGAACGGACAGGTTTTGACCGATGAGGGCGCGCCACTGTACGGCAAGAAGGTGAAGACCGACCCGAACGAGCCTGACCGCTACGAGCAGACAGGCACTCGCGAGAAGTACAAGTACAACTACACGACGCTCTTCCCCCGCATGTACAGCAACCAGCCGAATCACGTGCGCGGCTACAAGGAGTGGTGTAACTGGGACGAGAAGGATCCGGGCCACAATGTCATCGGCAAAGATGGAAAGGCCATCAAGGGCGTGCCGACGTTTGCCGACAATATGGCCTACTTCTTCCGCTATCAGGTGAACTTCATGTACTGGCGCTACTTCATGTGGAACTTCTCGGGCCGCGAGAGTGACGAGCAGAGCTATGGTGCGGTGGATTGTGGCCGAGCCATCTGCGGCATCCCGGTATTGGACAACATCCTCTTTGACGTTCCGAACCAGAGTTCATTGCCATCGGCCATAGCCAACAACAAGGGCCACAACGTCTTCTACATGCTGCCGCTGCTGCTGGGCATCATCGGCCTGCTGTATCAGGCATTTGCCGGCCGCGAGGGCATCCAAGGCTTCTGGGTGGTGTTCTTCCTCTTCTTCATGACGGGCCTGGCCATCGTCATCTACCTGAACCAGCCGCCTTACCAGCCGCGTGAGCGTGACTATGCCTATGCGGGCTCGTTCTACGCTTTCGCCATCTGGATCGGCATGGGTGTGGCTGGTGTGGCATCGGCCATAGAGAGAGTGCTGAAGAACCAGCGTCTGGCTGGGGCATTGGCCGCAATCATCTGCCTGCTTGTTCCGGTGCAGATGGTGAGCCAGACGTGGGACGACCATGACCGTTCGGGCCGATACACGGCACGCGACTTCGGACGCAACTACCTCTCGTCGCTCGAACCGAATGCCATCATCTTCACCAACGGAGACAACGACACCTTCCCCTTGTGGTACGCACAGGAGGTCGAGGGCTACCGTACGGACTGCCGCGTGTGCAACCTGTCGTACCTGCAGACCGACTGGTATATCAACCAGATGAAGAGCCAGGCCTACGAGAGCGAGCCACTGCCCATCGAGCTGCGCCGCGACCAGTATGCCCACGACAAGCTGAACTATGCGCATCTGGTGGAGCGTGTGCCACAGGCCGACCTGCACGCCGCGATGGACTTCCTGTACAAGGATGACCCGAAGTACAAGACGCTGCCCAACTACGGCAAGCTGGACTACCTGCCGGCCAAGAAGTTCACCGTCAAGGTCAATCCCGAGGAGGTGCTGGCCTCGCCCTGCATCAACGTGAACGACTCAAGCGAACTGATTGACACGATGGTCATCGACCTGAGCGGCAAGAACTACATCACGAAGAACGAGATTGCCGTTCTGGCCATGATTGACGGCATCAGCCGCACGGGCTGGAAGCGACCCATCTATTTCGCCACGACCGTCGGCCGTGAAATGTACCTTGGCCTTGACAAGTATTTCCGTCTGTGTGGACTGGCTTACCAGATTGTGCCATTGGCCAATGGTGGAACCTCGACTCCCGACATAGACAAGAGCTATGACAACCTGATGAACAAGTTCATCTGGGGCAATATCCAGGACACGACCATCTATCTTGACGAGAACAACCGCCGTATGTGCCGCACGCAGCGCATGATGTTCTGCACGCTCATCGAACAGCTGCTCAACATCGGCGATACGGAACGCGCGCTGAAGGCCACCGAGTTCTGCGACAAGACGATCCCATCGGCCAACGTCCCTTACGACTACACGTCGCTTACATTGGCCCAGAGCTACATCCTGTGCGGCAAGCTGGACGAGGGCAAGCGGATTTTGGCCGATGTACTTCACAGCACGCACGAGTATCTCACCTGGGCCTTCGCCCAGAAGGATTCGCACATCTACAGCCTCACGTCGAGCATCCACGACAAGGTGCTGACCATGCGTGACGCCGTCCATATCGCCGAGCGTCACAAACTGGAAGACCTCGTCAACGAGTACGACGAAGAGATGAAGGACTTCTTCAGCGTGGCCTACACCAAATATAAAGTCTTCAAATAACCCAACCAATATCCCCGCACGCCACGCACCACTTGTCCCCGGACACGGGTCGCGGCGTGCGGTCGCCTTATGTTCATCGAGCAACCGCCCACATTCATCCGCCTGCTGATGGCGCCCGACAGCATCTGGAGGCTTCCCTCCCGGCCGAAGTGCGTCTATCTGACCTTCGACGACGGACCGACACCCGAGGTAACGCCCTGGGTGCTGAACCTGCTCGACCGATACGGCATCAAGGCGACATTCTTCTGCGTAGGCGACAACGTGGCACGCTACCGCAACCTGTTCGAGGAAGTCAAGCGGCGCGGCCATCACGTGGGCAACCACACGATGAACCACATCTCGGCCCTCACCTACGGCTCGAAGGCGTATTTGGCCAATGTCGAGAAAGCCAACATGCTGATACACAGTGAGCTGTTCCGACCTCCACACGGCTGGCTCCGATGGGGACACGCCCGCCTGCTGCAAAAGAAGTACCGACTGATCTTCTGGGACGTCGTCTCACGCGACTATTCCAACCGCATCGATGCTGGACAGGTTGTGGCCAATGTGAAGAAATTCACCCGCAACGGTTCGATCATCACCTTCCACGACCAGCCGAAATCGTGGCACAACCTACAACAGGCGCTACCCGAGGCCATCAACTGGCTCATTGGCCAAGGATATGAATTCAGACTGCTCTGAGTGACCCCTCTCCGACTCCCCCGAGGGGGAGGGATTTAACCCGAACGACAGAATCAGCGAATCATCAAACGACAAATATATTTATTAACTAATCCCTTTCTCCGCATCTTCTCCACTTGTTTGCGAGGAACTATCTCCTCCCCTCGGGGAGGTCGGGAGGGGGTCCCTAATAATTTTTTAGTCTATGGAACCAAACAAGTATCTTGACACACTCAAAAAGTATGAAACTGAGTTGGACGACGAGGCCGTAAAGGCCGAGACCGCCCGTATCATCGCCGAAGGTTACGACCAGAACAACACACAGGACGTGCTGAAATTCAGCCTCTCGTGCATCGACCTGACCTCGCTCAACCCGACCGACAACGACGAGCGCATCCGCGAGTTCACGACACGCGTCAACAAGTTTGAGGAGGAGTATCCCGAACTGGAGAATGTCGCCTCCATCTGCGTCTATCCGAACTTCGCCGAGACCGTATCAACCTTCCTCGACGTGAGCGAAGTCGATACGACTGTCGTGGCCGGCGGCTTCCCGTCGAGCCAGACCTTCAACGAAATCAAGGTGGCAGAATGTGCATTGGCCATAACAAGCGGCGCCGATGAGGTCGATATTGTCATCAACGTGGGCCAGATGCTGGCCGGCGAATATGAGGAGATGTGCGACACCATCCAGGAATGCAAGGAAGCCTGCAAGGACCGCATCTTCAAGGTCATCCTGGAGACGGGTGCGCTGAAATCGGCCTCACTCATCGCCAAGGCATCGGTCCTCGCCATGTACGCCGGCGCAGACTTCATCAAGACCTCGACGGGCAAGATTGACGTCGCTGCAACGCCTGAGGCTGCCTACGTCATGTGCAAGATGATCAAGGCCTACTACGAGCAGACGGGCACCCGCATCGGATTCAAGGTAGCTGGCGGTGTCCGCACGCCGGAGGATGCAGTGAAATACTACACCA
>JAEEGL013695704.1_pt1 | contig 16388 bp, 14 predicted proteins | sample 9134231 | NCBI WGS metagenome assembly JAEEGL01 (sample SAMN16246548, study PRJNA631951) | gut metagenome | biome: gut microbiome; feature: rumen; material: fiber-attached | host: Bos | place: Iran: Karaj | collected 2018-10
AAATATATCAAAAAGGCCCTTGTCTTTGGTCCAAACACTGGAAACAGCTAGAATTATATACCTATCAGGATATTCTATAACTTGAGTCGGTTTGAATACTGATAGATCTACCCCATTATGAATGACATTGATTCGTTTATCTTTCAAGAAGGATTCCTTAACAAATCCTTCCATCCACTCCGAACACGGAACAATTGTTAAATTCCTACATCCTTGAAATAATGTTTTTTTTAGTATGTAGTTTTTCTCTGATCGATCTAACAACGTATTAGGATATTCATGGATAAGCGGACATTTATAACAACCCGTCTTCCATTTATTGCAATTCTTAGTTACAAAATGGAAGCAATGACCAGTAAACGCCCAACAATCATGAAATGTCCAAACGACCTTAATATCTGTTTGATTAAGATATTCAAAAAGTATTTTATAGTTCAAATAATGATCATGAATATTATGTAGTTGAATTACATCTGGTCGTATTTCTTGTATTTGCCTAATCAATTGTTTCGTAGCACAACGAGAACAAAGTCCTTCGTTATCACGAATCCTTTGTTCTCCATAGTGCATATACATATCCAACTTATTTCCTATCTTAATCAAGTTTGATTGTGAAGGATTAGACCATCGTCCATATGCAATAAAACTCCGCCAACCATGATTAATTGCAGCAAGTCCAATGGATTCTGCTATTTTCCCTGTCGAACCCCAATTTGCTGTGATATTTATCTGTAATAATGTCGGCATACTAAATAACCGTAGTGTCTATATTTTGAGAGAAGTCTTCCATAATTTTAGTAATTCCAAGAGAAATATCACTAGTCAAGCTATAATAATTACTACCTTGTTCAATTGCTTTAACAAACGCTACTATTTCATAACGTATGCCTTCTCCATCCAATTGATAAAAATATCGCTGTTTTTTGTCTGAGTCTTCATAGCGTATTTCAAAATAGTCAGTTTTCCACCAAGGAGCTGGTACATATATATATCCTTTAGTACCTGAAATAATCAGTTCACCCTCACTTTTTACTCCTTTGCCAACCTTAATTGATGCCACTGCATGAGGATAAATAAAAGACACCTTGGTAAATTCGTCATATTTATATTCATCATTACCAAAACGAGATACAATGTCTTTCCTCACATAACCAGTGCCAAGTAGTTGAAAAATAGGCAAGAGTGAGATTGGCCCCCAGGCAGAAAGACTATTCCATGTCTCTTCCATCTGTATTTGATTACTATAATCAATGTCTCTAAGACTTGTGCAAATAGAATCGACTGATACAATTTCTCCTATCTTACCACCTTTTGCCAAAAGTATCATTCTATTATATGCGGTAGAATAAGCAGTTTTAATACCATCAGAAAGGGCCATACCCTTTTCTTTGGCAAGACTAATTAGTTTCTTACATTCGTCTACTTTCAAGGCTATTGGTGACTCACATAAGACATGTTTTCCTGCTTCTAAAGCTTTTTTAACATGCTCATAATGCTTTACAGGAGATGATAAAACATATATTGCATCTACTTGATCCAACAAGATATTATAGTCAGATGTGACAAAAGGTAAATTCAACAGTTTTTCTGGAAGATTTTTCTTGTTATTTGTACAAATACCAATTACCTTGACACCATTTACATAATTACACTCAGAAATAAACTTATCTATAACACTAACAGAGGAGCCAATTATTCCAATTTTTAATTCATTCTTTTTTGTACGCAGTTCAGAACTTGAAACACCCTGAGTTCGCTCAAGATAAACAACTTTACAATATTCATTAAGATAGTCAAATTTTCCCTCCCAATCAGAACCTACTGTAAAAATATCAACCCCGTAATGTTTGATGTCATCAATTTTCTGGCCTTCATATTCCTCAACTATTATTTCATCAGCAATACCAATTTTACGTATAGCCTCTATACGTTCCATTAAGGTCTGTTGAACATTGATCTTGCCTCGGTTCTTATCAAAATCATCAGCTGTGACACCTACGATAAGATAATCGCCAAGAGCTTTTGCTCGCTCCAGCAATCGAATATGACCATAATGAAGCAGATCGTATGTTCCGTATGTAATAACTTTCGTCATATCTTTAATGCCCACTAAACGGACCATATTTGATCTTTGAAATATTAAAATCTTAGTTTATTTAGCAAAATATTTCAAAGAACAAATAGGGCCTCGTGATTTAAAATAGAAAAATATTAGCCATGTCCTATTAAAAAGGACAATGGTAATAATCAGATGAATTTTTTCTCTCGTAAATCGAGGAATGCAGCAATTAGTTTATCGTAGTCTGCCTTATGGAGATATCCTATATGACCAACGCGGAAAACAGTGTCCTTCATAGATCCCCCGTTTGGACAGATCCACATACCATACTCGTCCTTAATTTTCAAGAATATTTCGTTAGCAGACTGAGTAGTGGGGTGCAGTGGAGTTACAGCATTACTTAAGCTTTCGCTTATAATCTCGAAAGGCAATTTGTATTCCTTCAGCTTGTTGCGGAAATAAGTTGCCAACTCTGCCACACGTGCAATTTCAGCCTCGTCACCACCAGCAGCATCAATCTCTTTCAAGCGAGCATTAATTTGCAAAAGCACACCAACAGCAGGAGTCCATGGAGTCTGACCTCTTTCTTGATTTTTCAACGCCAACTTCAAATCCAAATACTGACAGCAGCACTTAGTTTTTTCAATCCTTTTTAATGCAGAAGGAGCTAAAGCCATCACTGCGATGCCTGGAGGACAAGCCAATGCCTTTTGGCTACCGGTTATCATTACACCTGCATCCAAAGTTGCCATATCGAATGGGTCACAAAGGAAAGTGCTAATGGTATCAACTATCAAGAAACAACCGTTACGCTTACAAAAGTCACTTACCAATTTCATGTCGAAGTGAACACCAGTAGATGTCTCATGCTTCTGGAGCAAGAAAGCAGTATAGCCCTTCCCCTCATAAGGGGCAAGATGTTCTGGCTTCAGTGCCTTCCCATGCTCCAACTTTATTTCTGTGTAAGGGATCTCGTGTAGTTTAAGTAACTCTACAAAACGCTCACCAAACGATCCTCCATTCACAACCAATGCTTTATCTTCTTTGGTAAGAGTGTTCATAATAGCTGTTTCCATACCACCGGAACCAGAGCAGGTCATAAAAACAACTCTACTATCATCTGTAGTATGCGCGAACTTCTTGATTAAACGCTCATTCTCGAGCATTACGGCAGAGAACTCTGCTGTTCTGAAATAAGGAACATCCTCAGCTCCGATTGCCCTAACAGCATCACTCGACTGCACGGGACCAACAGTAAAATTAATCATAATGTTAAATAATATTAGTTAGTAATTTTTGATTGTTATTTTTTATTATTCTTAAGTTCCCAGAAAAAAACCTTCTGACGGTTACCCCAGACATATTTTTGCCAAAGCAATCGCAGAGTGGGCTTTTTTGCCCATTTTTTATTGATTTCCTCATATGACATATCACTTTGAAGATTAGCCATAAATTGTTCCCTATCAGGATTTTCTGCAATAGACTTTCGCATAGGGCTTTGGTATCGCAATGCATCATCAAAGGCAAGTTCATGACCGAACATAGATTGTTGGGCTTTCTCTACCACAGTTTTACCTTTGGTAGTATTACATACTATCAATGAGGAACCACCGTTTTTCCCATATAATTCAGGACAATATAGATGCACCCCCCACAAATCGCCTAGTGAAATATCTGCGACTCTGTCGGAAGTTGTGAATTGACACTTATAACAAGAAGGACGGCTCATCAAATGATTAAGCCATATTGACCAAAATGGATTAAACCATCGATCTATAATAATTGGATTCTTTTTTTTGCTTAGTACTATATTAGTTTGTTCAAAGTCCCATTTACCTTTTTGAAATATTGCTTTTCCTGTATATCTGTAGTCAATACTATTTATTCCACATCCATATCTTTCCCGAATGCTCTTTTCCCATTTCCTAATATAAAGAGGTGAAGGAACACCCTCACATATTACCTCAACCGTCAGCAAATTGTCTTGATTGGAATTTTTCAAATAGCATCTTAACCCTGCAATCTGACACGGTGTACCAGAATAAAGGACTTTCTTTCCTTCTTTAAGAAAAATCTTTACCTTTTTATAAGAATCACCAATTATGCTTTGACTATATTTGGATTTACGGAACTTTGATAATTCTTTCTTGTCAAAAATATAACTATGATAGACAGAAAGGCCTTCAGCTTCAGCTCCAAAAATTACATAATTCTTATCACAATAAGCATCCACAATGGCAGAAAATGCACCTCCAGAAGTACTTTCGAATCTCACATCTGGATCTTGATGATAACCGCCAAACACATATTTATCATCTTTGTGTTTGGGTGGCATCTCATTATATTGGCATACCTTCTCACACAGTCCACATTCAATGCAAGAAGCCGTGTTTACAACTGGGTACCTGAACCCTTCATTATCCTCTGACATCTTTATTGCATTGTGACCACATACCTGAACGCATGCCTCACAACCACAACACTTTGCCTTATCAGTAATCTGAATACTCATAATTTAGCTAATTGTTGTAATGCATATTGCAAGTAGTCCTGGGCCGATTTTCTTGCTATAGCTATCCTTCTATGAACATCATCGAAATCAATCAAAGCTGGGATAATCTCTTCCCCACTTACCATAATCCGTTTCTCAAGTCCGAATAAGTCAAGAATCTCACCGATTTTCGAATCGCCTTGTTCACGGGAGAAACAATAGAACGGTGTTCTTAATTGTACTGAAAATATTACTCCATGAAAAGAGTTTGTGATTACGTACTCAGCATGTTTAACCAATGACAAGAATTCCTCAACCCCAGCATCATAACGCATAATATGTCCCTTTTCAGCATTTGTTGCACGGATGCTGATTTCCACCAATTTCAATCCTTTCTCCTTTGCCATCTTTTCCGCAAATTGTTCCATATTCTTGTTGTATCTTCTGGAATAGAGCAGAATATATTTTTCCTCCATTTGAGGCTTAGCTATTATTTCATCATAGAGAGATGCCTCAGCGAGAAGTGTTGGATCTAAAGCTTGTTCGACCCTCACATCGACATGTGATCGCAAGTAAGAAAGCATTTTTTTCTCACGGATGCTAATAGCTTTGAAATTTTTCAATCGCTCGTTTAATGTGAGATAATCTTGCTCAGTTAAAGTCAAGTCTCCGAAACTAGCCGCATACGAGACACTCTTTCCTCGCATACATTCGAAATTGGCATAGTATCCTTCGACAAACCCTTTAAATTCATTGATACAGAAAATAGTGTCACTACCGCAAACAAACCCTCGGATGTCTTCATCTTTGATAATGTCGTTAAAATTATCATCAGTGTATTTACGCTTGGTTCGACGGAAACGATTGGTATAGAAATCCTCGAACTTCTGATAATTCTCACGGATTGCTGGCATCATCAGTTCAATCTGCCTACGTGCTTCAGTGTCTGTATCCCACATTTTCTTTACGGGGTTAAGACAATCAGAATCTTCAAGTACTCTGGGACAATAATCAACCAACTTTGACTGAATTCCTAACTCAGCACCATATCTGTCAATCATTTGACTTAACACCCACGACTGTAGAGCTGAGCCATAATTGGTGAAATTGCAGTTAATGTTATAACTAACTTGGCCTATGTATTTCATTTTAAACTAGTTTTTGAGAAATCTTTCAAGAACTTATCTGTGTCACCTTTAATTTCTTTATAACGTGCTTCAATAGCATTCAGGAGATACTGAATCTTTGATATTTCAATTTCGTCATTTATATTGTAATAGCCTTGAGGATCTTTTGACAAATCATATACTTCAACCAGTTCGCCTTCCTTAAAATCCTCATATATTCCGACTTTATATGCAACAATAAAATGACTGTCGCGACCACTAAACCAGATTCTTCGAGAAGCGATATCTGGACATCCCGGCCCCATATACTCTGTTACGATATATGGACGAGCTTCTTTTTCCTTCAGCATTGAACGCCCTTTGAAGAACTCCGATTGTGGAATACCAATTATGTCTGCAAAAGTAGGAAATACATCTTTTGAGTACTGGTAAGTATTGATTTCTACAGGAGTCATCCCTGGATGTCTGATCAACATGGGGATATGATAACATTCCTCATCAAAACAGTTTACGCGCCTGTTATGGATAGGATTAAAAGTATAAGACGAACCATGATCCGATATAAATAATATGGATGTGTTCTCCCATAAGCCCAATTCTTTTAATGAATCACAAAATCTTTTGATAGTATAATCGGTATATACCAAGGAAAGAAGATAGATTAGGTTACCTTTAAAATTTGTACCCACCTTATCAAGGTATTCTTCTATCACTTTCATTTCTTCATCTATGATATTCTTGTCCTGAATATCGTATGTAAAGAAGGCTATATTGTGATGTGGCTCGCCCAGGTGAAAAAACATATAAAAAGGCTTGTCTCCATTCTTCCTTGATTTTAATACATCTATTGCAGCATCATAGTTCATTTTAGCTGAGTGTCCGTACTGCCATCGTGGTCTTCTCCATTGTTTCTTCATCACTCTCATCTGTACCAGACTGAAAATGTAGTTCTCAAGGAAATAAAAGTATGATGTATCTTTAGTCTTTAAAGACTTTCGAATCGACCACATTATCCTCTTTATTGATGGCAGATTTGTCTTCCAGTTAGCATTATTATTCAGTCGTTCAATTCTGTTCAATAATTTACCGTATTTTTTTTCAACATAAGCTTGAATAAACTCGGGTGACATATATGCCTCAACCGTTGTAGCGTCCAGCTTTGCCAATAAATGGTCTTTTCCTTGACGTACTAAATCTATAGAATAAGACTGAGGTTCTCTTAAAAATTTCTCATGCTCCTCTTTCAGTGTATTAAGAGCTGAAAAGGAATCATAGTGTTCAAAAGCCTTCTTGTGCATAATGAGAGTTTCTGGATTATTAATTGCATCGTTGAGATACAGTTCCCAACTCTCAAACATATATTGGATTCTTTTGGTCAAGAGATTCAGTTCCAAGTCTGTAAGATTTCGTTCCTTTATGATGTCATGATAGTAATAATACAAGCCTCCCCATTCGCTGGCATATTCAAAACCTCCTGTATATATACGATGGTCGATGGATTTATTAATCTCGTCTCCTTTAATATAGTAAGGATAGTGGAAATCATAAGTTTCGTAGCCTGCATCATGAAATAGTTTATAATGATTAATGGGTGAAGTGTTTAACTTGAAATAATACCCATAGTCATCTAAACAGTTACGTCCTGTAAACAGACTACGAGTTGCCGCATCTGTATAAGGGCCATGACTGTACAGCTTATTTGCAACTAATCCCTCCTTTTTCAAAGAATCTAAAAAAGGCGTAGCACTCACTGCCTCCTTATTATTGCCGACATAATCCCAAACAACTGAATCGACAAAAATAGTTATTGCATTATTTTTCATAAACTAAAGATTAATCTTAGAATAATTTGTACTTTGTATTTGCCAAAGCATTTTTTATTGTCATTTTATTATCTGTTCCACAATATAAGGAATATGATCCTTTACAGTAGGATTCATAATTTATATCTATCATCTTAATTGCCTCTGCTATCTCATCGACATTATTTTCGTCAACCAACACACCTGCATTGTTGTGAGAAATTGTTTGTAGACCAGGGATATTATTGCCTAACATTGGTTTAGAATATGCACCGTATTCAAATATCTTATTGGGGGCGCAGAAAGTATTATTAAGAATTAATGGATCATAAGACACTAATCCTATAAAACACATACTCGTTAAAACTAGATAATCGGGGGCAGGCATAAAATCAATATGAACTAAATTAGGACAGAACTCTCGATAAATATGTACCGTATTCCAATCTTTCCCTAAGAGAACCATCTGATAATCATCACCCAATTTAGAGATTGCTTTCGCATAGTTAGTCAAATCTCGTCCTAAATGAATTGTACCCTGATACAAGATAACCTTCTTTTCCCTGAATGACTTAAGATTATCGCTATATTTTTGTTTTAAGGACTCCAATTCCGTTTCATTTGGGATGAAATATGGTTTGTTCGGTAAAACTATAGGTGTTTTTTTCATTTGGAACCAAACTCTATAAATAGCACACCTATTGTACTCATTCATAAATACTAATTCAGCATCATTTATGATTTTTTCAAATGTCTTTAGATATATTTTATTCTTTTCATGCATTTCCTGGATTTGCAAAACAAAATGATATTTTTTCAGGCAAGTACCAAAAGACATAATAGTATTGCCACCTATAACCCAAAGCAAATCGTTATTGTCCGAAGAATAATTATCCTTAAGATACTTTTCGACTTTTTTTCTAAAGTTATAATACTCTACATATTTAATAATTTTATTGCTACGATTATTTAAGTCATTAATTATATATATATTAATCTTTCTTTTTTTCAATTCTTCAGCCCAATGACTATTAATGTCTGAACAAATAAGAGTAATATCATATCCTAAATCAGATAAAATTAATAATGTACTTATCACTGGAGGACGACGATGAAAAATTTCTTTATTAATTATAAAAATCCTCATATTGTTTTGATAAATAAATTAATTATAATCGAATAAAAACATTTAGAGTAAATAAAAAAAATTACCTAGAGATATAAATTGTTTCTCGATTCTTTAGCTGTATATTTTTTTCAGCTATATAGATGATCACTGCCCATAGAACATATTCAAGTCCTCGTACATATGGAAATCCCATAACCGATGCTATAAAACTACATAAGACATATAATCGGATATAAAATGGAATAACCTTTTTGTACTTAATGAGTAAATTATATATCAATATTAAATACAAAATGAATGAGAATATGCCTTTATGATATACCTCTCCAACAAATCCGATATCAGAAGTATGCATATGTAAATCCTGCCAACTTTCAATAATTCTAGGATGTCCATTACCGCAAAAAAATGAAAGAGGACCATCAAGTATTCTATCAACATAAAAACTGTAAGCCGATAATCGATATTCCGTACTTATGCCTCCTTCACGTGTATCTTCTACCATAACACCAAAAAACTCAGAAAAGAATAGACCAATAACAAAAATGAATGCGAAAGGGACTATTAATCTTGAACTTACTTTTTGACTGTTATATATGATACCAGAAAAAGCTAGGCAAAAGACAGCAGAAAAAATCATTTGCCTAGTCAAATATAGATATAAGGAAATACCCAAAAGAACGAAACATCCAATAGTAATATAAGTTCTCTTTTCCAGCAACCTATTCCACCAGTAAAACATACAAAAAGTAGTTATTTGTATGGTAGGAAATAAATACCTATAGATTCCATTCCTCATACTGGCCACTTCATCACTTAATTCATCATCTCTAATACCAAAAACAGCATTTTCGGGAAAAACCTGTTGCACAACTTGTAAAAACAATATGATAAACGAAAAGACAAATAAACATTTCAATAGAGATTTCTCAGATATGCTATACTTAAGAAATAAAAAATATAAAAGGATTGCCATTGGAATAAGTAAATGGGGAATAGTTTTAGTAAGACTCTCACCATTTACCATTAAGGTGATACAACATGGATAAGAAACTAAAAAGATGGCTAAAACAATCTTCCCGAATATTAATTTCAGTTTGATTCTTTTGTATAAATGGAAAGCCATTAAAAGAACAATCAAATACAAACCATAATAAGCTTGATCATAATTGTTTGTATAATCTTTCCAATTTACCCAAACGAAACATTGTGACGAAAAGAATATGATCGCATAGACTATGAAAAGAATAAATCTTCTAATTGCCATATTTTTACTCAAAATTAAATAATGTATTCAGCCAATTATCTATTCTATATTGATCAATAATCTTTCTCTTATCCTGAGACAAGATGAAATCTTCTTTAATAAATTTCACTATATCTTGGTCTGAAACTGAATCATTTAGAATTAGTATCTGCTCTTTCGAATAGAAACTATACTGATCAGCATGAAGGTTGTTTGTAATGATTTTTTTTCCAGCGCCTAACGCCCACATAAACCTAGCTGTTAGTCCATCTTGATAGGGATGGTTAGTATCGACAATGACCTTAGCACTATTAATCATGATTCTAAATTTTTCAGTACTAATGGTTTTATCGGTAAACAGATCGGATTTCAAATCTTTTAAAGGTAAGGATTTGTCCGGTTTCCTTAATAAGGCTTTATACCATCTTTTAAGGATATATACAAATTTGTTTTTTACCGTAGGATAATATAACTTAATATAGTATGAAAAAGACTCGGATTTAACCAATGCAGATATGCGTTTGAATACATCAATTCGTATTTTATCATATGTACCAAAAGCAAATATATCGACAGGGCAGCAATCTTTGTTTTCTTCGTAGACCCAATAAATCGGTAAATGATTCAAATTATATTCTCTTACATCAGATAAATCAAATGAAAATACTTTATCAAAATATTTAAAATTATGATCTATCTGATATACCCCTTTTATCCTGTCATAGAGATAATTGACGGATTTCAAATTTGGGTTTATCGTTTTTAAGCGATCTAATAAATAGGGGTGAAATGTTAGACCATCAATTACAAGGACATAATCATAATACAAATCATCATTTGTTTTATTAGCCAAGATTTCCTCCCAATATTGTTTTAAGAAATTGTCAAAATCAGACTTTTCTTTTTGAGTCGAGTTTTTATACAAAAGATTATAAGGATTATTAGGAAAACTCTTCTGTGCAATATAATCAACATTAATGCCGATACTTTCAAATCCATTCTTTATGTCTTGATATAATCCCATAAAATCGGGACATATTAATAATGCTCTATAAGCCATAATACACAAAATTTTCAAAAAATATTAGACTCTCACCCATTCCTTCTTAGTAAAATCATAACATTTTATGATCTTTGCCGGGCTGCCTACTGCTACACTATAATCAGGAATATCTTTTGTAACGACACTATTAGCACCAATGATACAATGCCTTCCTATGTGAGCTCCTAAAACACAAACATTCTCACCCAACCAACTACCTTCTCCAATTTCTACAGTATTATTCTGAACTATATTTTGCAATCTAATAGGTTTAGCAATATCTTCATAACCATGTAAATTATCGGAAATAAAAACCTTATCAGCAGTTAAAACATTCTTATGAAGTATTATACTTTTTGTAGCAAAAATATGGTTGAAATGACCTATCGAACAGCCATCCTCAAATACTAATTTACTTTCTTTTTCACCTGTTAAAGGTTTAGATGCTAGCCAGGTTTTATATTTTATGCATACACCATTTCCAATATAAATATTGTTACCACCATCTATTCTTAAAGGACTATCAATATATGAATGATTTCCCAAAAATCCTAATTTAGACTTATAGTATATATATTTAAGAACCCTAAAAGGGAGATGTAATAACCTAGTTATTATTTTTAACATAATTTTTAAAAAATGTGTCAAGATCAATGAAATATTTATAATTTTTTGAAATTTCTTCAAAGTTATTATTCCACCATTTATGAAATAGTAACTGATCTATTATATCATTAGAGAATCTCATTTTAATATATTTTGCTGGTACACCACCAACAATTGAATACGGTTTTACATCCTTAGTAACAACTGCACCTGCGGCAATAATGGCTCCATCGCCTATTTTGACTCCTCCCATAATAATAACATGACTTCCTATCCATACATCATTCCCAATTACTATTTGATAATAGTTTTCATTTATTGGATACTTATATATTCCATTATAGATTGGTTCTCCTTTATGAAATGTAAAACCAATTTGAGAAGTAGTATCATAATAAAAAGCAGGAAACGTTGATACAAAATGTGTCGGATGATTTCCTAAACATACATGAACATGATCAGCAATGCTACAATATCGACCAATCTTCACAAAAGATAGACTAGAATCATTATTGACATAGGATCCAAAACCAAAACTGCAATTACGAATGGTACACCCTTTTGCGATGCTATTTTTTCCTTCAAATGAAGATTTTGAAACATCGCAAAATAAACTAATTTTTGCATTATGCCTTTGAAGACATCTATAAATTAGAAATTTTATTCTTTTTTTTATTATCCTAAACATGGCAAATTATTCATTCCAAATTCCGATTGCTTTTTTATTAAGTATTTTGGACACCTGAATATTCATAACTACAGCATAAAACAAATTTATTATGATTAAAGAAATAATTACACCATACGCCCCGACATATTTGCTTAAATATATAGAAAAAGGGAAATGAAACAACATTCCTAAAATAACAATAATAGTCTCAACTTTTACTTTCCCCATGCCTACGACTAATGTCCCATTTAAATTCATCCAACAATATGCTATTACATACAAGCCAACCAGAACTGTCATAGTGTAAGGTATATATACTTTATCTCCAATCCATATATTATACAGAAACGGAGATAAAAGAATCAGAAGAAGACAAAAACACACAGAGTATAAAAGAACCTTTTCCATCTTTTTCCTCATATTTTTCATCCATCTATAATCTTCTTTTGCATAAGCATCTGTATAAGCTGGCCATAAAGGAGAAGTAATAATGGTATAAACCATCATGGCAATACTTAGAAGTTTATAAGCAATATTATACCTAGTAACTTCAATTGGTGAAGAGACATTTGATATCAGTACATTGGTGCTCCAATATAAGACTAAAACCTGAACATTTATGATAAAGAACTTATAACCCAAATTGAACAAGTCCTTTATATATTTCCTATTTATCGAATTCCAACTAGGGGCAACTGACCTAAAACGTCCACAGAATAGAATAAAAGAAGCAACAATTGTTACAATGATTGGCATCGTACCTAATGTCAAGGCCAATACAATTAATGAAGGTGGACAGAATTCCTTAAGCAACAGAATTAATCCAAGTGAAATGACATTACCAATAACGATAAACGAATTGGACAGTGCCACTTGTTGAAATGAAGCGATTACAGAGACCAATACGTTGACTATCATTTGCAAGCAAGCGAGGGCTAAAACCAAATGCATAACCTGAGTCACTTCATAGGAATAACGCAAATCGACATTTAATAGTTGAGCCCAATCAACCAGCGGGACTAATAATTCTAAAATTAATATTACGGGAAGAAAAATGATAATCATCATAAAATAAGTGGTCGAGACCAGAGACTTACCTTTCTGAAAATCATTTTTCGCAATCGCTTCAGTCAATTTATTCTTCAGTCCTTGAGTAAAGCCTAAATCGAGAAAATGAACCCAAGTCATTATTGAAGCAACAGTCAACCAAACGCCATAGAGTTCAGCGCTAACATAGCCTATTGTAGCAGGAACTAGTAACAATGAGACAAGAATACTAATCCCACGAAGGAAAAAGGAAGCAACAATATTCTTCTTAACCGCAACCGAGCGTTGATTGCCTTGAAATACTGCCCTAACTTTATCTATGATCATAGGTTAGTTTCTAGAGTCTCGAATAATCTTGTTGATCTTAGTAGGATCGCCATATTCGCATGGAGAATCATAAGGACGATCAGGGAAAACCCCATAATCTAACCGAATATCAAGGTTATGCTCCTTTATAAAACTCTCGACCTGTTCTGACAGACTAATTGGATTCCCCTTACAGCAGTTAATAATGCCATTGATCTTATTCTGGGTAACACATGCTGTAATTAAATCGGCAAGTTCATCAACTTTGATGAAATCATATTTATTCTTACCTGTAGTAAATGGGAATGTTTTCTTGCCCTCATCAGCGGCTTTAAGAATCTTACAAAATATTGAATTATTCTTACGATCATCCCCAAGTATATAGTAGCACCGAAGCCACTGTAAGATACAGTCTTTCTGTTGCGTATATAATAGCATTGAACGTCGAAGAGCATCTTTAGCTATACCATACATTGAGATAGGATTGCAGGGGGTGTTCTCATCAATAGCACCTTCCCAATAGCCGACTTCGTGCATCGTTCCCATCACGGCAAGTTGTTTCAACCCACCATCTATCATGGCTGTCAAAAACTTATAGTGAGCAGAGAGATCACCGATCTGAGTCGGCGCATTATGAACAAAGCCATTACGCCAAGCCATATGTAGGCATACATCCGGTTGCCCTAATTGATCATATATATTACCTTCGGGTAAATCAAAGAGATTAATTGACTTGCGTTCAGCACGTTCATCAATATCATCTGTTACAATATCACATGCTACCACATCTACCCCTTTGTCCAAAAGGGCTTTAACAACATGTCGTCCAATATAACCATTAGCTCCAGTGACTAGTATCTTCATTACATTTCTATTTGTAAAGACCTTTTGCTTTCATTTCGGATATAGAAGATTCATAATTATCTTCTTGTATTTCCTGTTCGTTTACCCATTTGGTAAACTGTTCGATGCCTTTAGAAAAAGACCATTTCGGCTCAAATCCAAGAATCTGTTTAGCAGATGTTATATCAGCATAGTTATGACGGATATCACCGATTCGATAGTTGCCAGAAACAGTAATAGGTACTGTAATTCCATACTTTTCACACAAAGTATTGGCAACAGTTAGCACATCGGTAGGTATACCAGTGCCAATGTTGAATACATGACCATTTGCTTCTGGAACTTCCATTCCAAGGATCGTAGCATCGACAACATCATCTATATAAACAAAATCACGAGTCTCTTTTCCATCTTCAAAAATATTCAATCCGTTACCATTTTTGATTCGAGTAGAAAAAATACTTAAGATTCCGGTATAGGGATTGCTTAAAGACTGACCTGGCCCGTAAACATTCTGGTAGCGAAAAGACACTGATTCTACACCTATGCTCTTACATACAAGATGGACGAGCTGGCCTTGAACTTGCTTGGCTATACCATAGACTGACGATGGATGAATTGCACTATCCTCCGTTGTAGCGACTAGTTCAACAGGGCCATTACATTTCGGACACTTGCATTCAAAATCACCGACAGACATGTCTTTATCCTTTCGTTCGTTTGGATAAACATCACCGCATATAGGACAAAGGTACTTCCCTTCTCCATATATGGCACGAGACTCAGCGACTACAACTCGTTTCACGTGATGCTTGGTATTTGTCAAAATATCAAGCAGAAGAGCAGTGCCTCCAATATTAGTATCTATGTATTTCTTGATTTCATACATAGATTGCCCAGTTCCAGTCTCTGCGGCTAGATGAATAACGTAATCTACATCAAGAAGTGCTTTTACCCAATCTTCTCGTTTGTTTACATCGCCCTTTATAAAATCTACCTTTCCTTTGATTGAATTATATAGAGGTGACGTTATATCAGGTTCAGAGCCATGTATTTGTTCCGATAAAGAATCCAATACACGCACATTGTATCCTTTACTTAATAACTTTAACGCTACATTTGAGCCAATAAAACCAGCGCCGCCTGTTATTAATACAAGATTTGAAGCCATATTTATTCTAAAATTTTAGCCAATACATTCATCCAATTACAACTCTCATTTGCCCATATCACATTCATACCCAATGATGAAGCTGATTCGATGTTCGCTTTTCCATCATCTACGAATAACGTTTCTGTAGCAGAGACTTTTTCATTTTGTAATACTCTTTTGAAGAAATCTAAACTTGGCTTGTAAGTATGTAGCTCATAACTGCAATAAATCTTATCGAAATAATCAGTTAACGATTTTCGCTCTATTGAAAACTCATCACTTCGAGCCCAACTTTGTATAAAAGGATTAGTATTTGTTAAAAGAAGAACTCTATAATGTTTCCTTAATTGCTGAATAAATTGCAATTGATCAATAGGCACAGAATCAATATATCCTAACCATGAATATTTAGCTTCTTCATAAGTAACTGTATGTGCTGTCAATTTAGATAAAGCCCGGCAAAATTCATTTGAATCTATGAGACCCATTTCTAGATCCTTAAATAAACCAGACTGAGAATAGAGATTCAATCTTTGCCTAGCATCAAAGACCCCCAACTTTTCAAATCTACGAACAGCTTCTTCTTGATTCAAATTAACAATTACACCACCAAAGTCAAAAATGATTGTTGAAATAGACAAATCATTTTTAGCAGAAACCATAAGAGGTAAAATTATCTACTTTTATACATATCTTCATAATATTTCTCGTACTCGCCCGAGGTGATGTTGTCCATCCACTCTTGATTTTCGAGGTACCACTTGACGGTCTTTTCGATGCCTTCCTCGAACTGCAGGCTTGGTTCCCAGCCCAGTTCCTTCTGCAGTTTGGTCGAGTCGATGGCATAGCGTGCGTCGTGTCCCAGAC
>JAEEGL017365222.1_pt1 | contig 16388 bp, 10 predicted proteins | sample 9134231 | NCBI WGS metagenome assembly JAEEGL01 (sample SAMN16246548, study PRJNA631951) | gut metagenome | biome: gut microbiome; feature: rumen; material: fiber-attached | host: Bos | place: Iran: Karaj | collected 2018-10
CTCGACGAGGCTGCCGAGGAGATGAAGATCCTGGCCAAGAGCGGCCGCAAGATCCTCTTCGTAGCCACCAAAAAGCAGGCTAAGGACATCGTCGCCGAGAAGGCCGCCGCTGTCAATATGCCTTCCATCACTGAGAGATGGGCGGGCGGTATGCTTACCAACTTCCCGACCATCCGCAAGGCTGTCAAGAAAATGAGCACCATCGACAAGATGAAAGAAGATGGTACTTTCGAGAAGCTCGCAAAGCGTGAGCGTCTCCAGATCGACCGCCAAAGAGCCAAATTGGAGAAGAACCTCGGTTCCATCCGCGATATGAACCGTCTCCCTTCCGCCCTGTTCGTCGTTGACATCCAGAAGGAAGCCAACGCCGTCCGGGAAGCCAACCGCCTGAACATTCCGGTATTCGCAATGGTTGATACATGTTGCGATCCTACCTCTATTGATTATGTGATACCGGCCAACGATGATGCCGCGAAGTCCGTCGAGTGCATCCTCAATGTGCTGTGCCAGGCTATCCAGGAAGGTTTGGAGGAGAAGAAACTCGCCAAGGATAAGGAAGAGGCCGCTGAAGAGGCTGAGACCAAGGTGACCGTCAAGAAGCTCCGTTCCCGCAAGGGTGCGAAGCCGGTCGATGTCGAGCAAGAGGCTGCCGCCGAGGCCCCGAAGGCTGAGGCTGCCGAAGAGGCTCCCGTCGCCGAAGAGGCTCCCGCTGAAGAGACTGAGGCATAAACTTTAATCTGTTACCGTTATGAATATCACTGCAGCAGACGTAATGAAATTGCGCAAGATGACGAGCGCCGGCATGATGGATTGCAAGAAGGCCCTTACCGAGGCCGAAGGCGATTTCAACAAGGCGATCGAGATCATCCGCGAGAAGGGCAAGCTCGTTGCGGCCAAACGTGCCGATCGTGAGACCACGGAAGGTGCTGTAAAGGCCCGGATCGAGGGTGGCAAGGGTATCCTTGTCTGCCTCGGTTGCGAGACTGACTTCGTTTCCAGAAATGCTGACTTCCAGGCTCTTGCCAACTCGATTGCCGACGTCGCCATCGCCAACGCTCCCGCCGACCTCGAAGCCCTCAAGGCTTGCAAGATGGCTGACGGTCAGACCGTTGAGGAGGCCGTCGAGGCGCAGACCGGCAAGACCGGGGAGAAGCACGTCCTGGCTTACTACGCCCTGGTGGAGGCCCCGTTCGTGGCCGAATACATCCACAAGATCAATGGCAAGCTCGGTGCATTGGTGGGCTTCAACAAGGAGATCCCCGCCGACCTGGCCAAGGGTGTCGTGATGCAGGTTGCTTCCATGAATCCCGTTTCCGTTTCCAAGGCTGACTGCCCGCAGAGCGTGATCGACAATGAGCTCGCCGTCGCGGTTCAGAAGACCAAGGATGAGATGGTCCAGAAGGCTGTTGACGCCGCCTTGAAGAAGGTCGGCATCAATCCTGCCCACGTGGACAGCGAGGATCATATCGAGTCCAATACCGCTAAGGGTTGGATCACCGCCGAACAGGCCGCGCAGGCTCGCGAGATCATCGCGAAGGTCGGTGCCGAGAAGGCTGCCAGCCTTCCTGAGCAGATGATCCAGAACATCGCACAGGGCCGTCTCCAGAAGTTCTTCAAGGAGAGCACTTTGGAGGAACAGGAGTATCAGATGGCCGATGGCAAAGTATCCGTCAAGGATGCGATGGCGGCTGTTGATAAAGAGGCAAAGATCGTTTGCTTCAAGCGTTTCTCCCTCGCCGACTAAGCGCAGTTTCTTACTGTTTAAGCCGGTCCCTTTCGAGGGGCCGGCTTTTTTGTGCCATGCCTGTGACAGGCCGGATGCGGGAATTAAAGAAATAATTCGTATATTTACGCAGTTCTTTGACGCCGAGTGTACTTGATCACTAAGCCTAATCATTGAAAACCCTATTAACCTTAATAACTATCAAGATGAAAAGAAACTCGGTTTTACGAGCATTCATTCTGCTCTTGTTCGTGTGTATGTCCACGGCTCTTTCAGCCCAGACGTACAGAACGATCTCCGGAACGGTCAGAGATGCGTCCGGAGATGGAATCATTGGTGCAGGTGTTGTCGTACAGGGCACCAACAACGGTGCCATCACGGCGCCTGACGGCTCTTTTACACTTAAGAATGTTACGGACGGTGCTGTCCTCGAGGTCTCTTGTGTCGGCTACAAGACTCAGGTGGTCCGCGCTGCGAACGGCTTGACTGTCGTCCTGGCTGAAGACAACGAATCCTTGGATGAAACCATCGTTGTTGCGTATGGCACGACCAAGAAAGCATCCTTCTCAGGCTCCGCATCGGTGGTCAAGGCAGATCAGTTGGAAAAACTGAACGGTGAAGGTTTCTCCTCGGCCCTGCAGGGTATGTCCGCCGGTGTCCAGGTGTCAAACTTCGCCGCCAACCCGGGCTCGGAGGCCCGTATCCAGATCCGTGGTATTTCCTCGATGTCAGGTAAGTCCGACCCGCTTTATGTCGTGGACGGCATGCCTTATGATGGTGGATTGAACTCCATCAATCCTTCGGATATCGAGAGCCTCACGGTCTTGAAGGATGCGGCGGCTTCCTCGCTTTACGGTTCCCGTGCTGCTAACGGTGTCGTGATCATCACGACCAAGAAAGGAAGTGCCACTGCCGGCAAAGCTCGGGTGAACTTCCGTGCTGCCTGGGGCACTTCTGACAGTTCTGTCCCGAACCCCAAGACGATGGCTGATCCGAAGCAGACGCTCCTCCTCCTCTGGGAAGCTTACTACAATGATCACCGTTACCTCGAGGGCAACGACGCTAAGACTGCCGGTGATCTCGCTTCTGCCCAAATCGTCGGCCTGAAACTCCGTAAGGTCCCCAATTCTTCCGGTGGCAGCAATTACGTGTCTCCGTTCAAGAACGGTATTCCTGATAATCAGTGGGTCCTTCATGACGGGAACGGTAATCCTTCCATCAACCCGAACCTTGAGTATGCCTGGGAGCCCTCCGACTGGGATGTCTACGGAGCCGTCTTCTCCCGCAAACTCCGTCAGGATTACGGTATCGACGTAAGCGGCTCTTCGGCCGACGGTAAGACCAATTATTATGCATCTACCGGTTATATCGATGATGGAGGTTATATGCTGAACCAGTACTACAAGCGTTACTCCTTCCGGGCCAACGTGACCTCTCAGGTCAATAATTGGCTGCAGATGGGCGGAAGTGTTGCTTATTCTTATTGGCGGCAGAATTTCACCGGTTCCAACCGTGCGCACATCTATTATTCGACCCTCCAGTCCCCTTGGCTGCGTAACAGTGACAATACAGACTGGGTGTATTCCGAGAAGACCGGCAAGCGGATGTATGATTATGGCACCAACTTTACCGGTTTCTTCGGTATCCATCCTATCAATGGTTTGGGTGATTACTGGAACAATGAAAATGACGAGTATTTCAACAGTTCCGACGGCCACAGCATTACGGCTCGCTACTTCGCCGAGGTCAAGTTGCCGTTTGACATCAAGTTCCGCTCCAGTGTCAACCTGGACACCAATCTCTCGATGGGTTACTACTATGGCTCTGCCGTTCACGGCTCTGGCCAGAAGGCTCCTTATGGCCTATCGGTGTCTGATGGCGGCGGCGATGCCCAGCGTTCCTGGGATCAACTGATGTCCGTCACCTGGAACAATATTGTCAATTGGGGCAAGAGTTTCGGTGACCATCGGCTTGATTTGATGGCTGGTCAGGAAGCGTACAGCTATTCGGACAACTCTGGCTATGCCTATGGCGCCGGCATCATGCAGATTAACCAGTATGAACTGAATAACACGTCCCGCGAATGGGATGCCGGTTCTGCCCGTGACAAGTACGCCCTTCTTTCCTTCCTGGGCAAGGCGGATTACAACTTTGCCAACAAGTACTACTTCTCCGCTTCCTTCCGTCGGGATGGTTCTTCCCGTTTCCATCCGGACAACCGTTGGGGTAATTTCTTCTCCGTCGGAGCTTCCTGGAGATTGACTAACGAGGCGTTTATGGAGGATGTCAAGTGGCTCGACAATATGGTCATCCGTGCCAGTTACGGTACCACGGGTAACGACAAGCTGATCGTCCGTGAGAGTAACGGTAAGCCGGGCGGTGAGATCCTTTATGGCTATCAGGGCCTGTATGAGAATGATAATATGTACACCATCTCCGGCCTCCGTCCTTCCGCCCTCTCGAATCCGGGTTTGCAGTGGGAAAAGAATAAGCAGTTCAACGTGGGTACGGACTTTACCATTTTCAAGGACATCTCTGCCACGGTCGAGTATTACAACCGTGTTTCCGACGGTCTGCTTTTCTACAAGGATCTCCCTATCTCCGCACGGGCCGGTTCCGTCGGCGGTATGAATACCAACATCGGAACCTTGCGTAACAGTGGCTTCGAGTTCACGGTCAGTGCCAACGCCGTCCATACGCAAAACTTCCTTTGGAAGATCGATGCCAACCTGTCCACGCTCAAGAATGAGATCGTTTCCCTGCCCAGTGAACCGTTTATGTGGTCCAACACGATTTCCAAGTATTATATGGCAGAGGGTAACTCGTTGTATGACTTCTATGCACCCAAGACCGATGGCATTGATCCCGAAACGGGCTTCATCCGTCTTATCAAGAAAGACGGCTCCATCGTCAATACGTTCAGTGAAGTCAATAATGATGACTACGTGAAGATCGGATCCGCGCTCCCGAAAGTTTATGGTGCCCTCACCAACAGCTTTGTTTTCGGCGGCGTCGACCTCTCCTTCATGTTCTATTACTCGCTGGGATCTTATATGTATGATTACCAGTACTATGAGCGGACCCGTGTCCGTTACCAGACTTCTGCGCTGACCGACCTCATTGCCGACCGCTGGCGCAAACCGGGTGACCAGGCTACCTTCCCGCGACTGACCGGAACCAAGTTCACTACTTACAACGGTTATTGCGACCGCATTGTTTTCAAGAATGACTTTGTGCGTCTGAGGAACCTCACCCTTGGCTATACGCTGCCTGTCTCCTGGACCCGCAAAGCGGGTGTCGAGAAGGTTCGGTTCTACTTCTCCGGCGACAATCTCCTGACTTTCGGACCTGCTGCCAAGCGTTATTCCGATCCTGAGACCGGTCTGTCTGGTAACAACTATAACGGTAACTCCGAGACCGACTCCGGTGTCCAGGGTGGCCGCCGTATCTATATGGGCGGTATCCAGATTTCTTTCTAACCCGTTAAAATGCCAAAGAAATGAAAAATAGATTTGCTATCATAATTGGTGCGATGCTGCTTGCGGTTGCCAGTTTCAGCAGCTGCGAGGATTTCTTGACGACAGAGCCTTCTGATCAGGTTTCCGATGCATCCGCTCTTTCTTCTACGGCCCAGCTGCAGATGAGTCTGATCTCTGCATACAACCAGATGTTCTTCAACTCATCCGGCGGTAATGACCGTCTGTTCGGTGGCCTCTACGGTCTTCAGCTCTTCTGGGACGAGCGGGGTGAGGATATTATGAGTCATACCAATATGGGTGGTTACCAGGTTTCCGCTTACCAGTTCGCCAATAGCTTTACCCGTGAAGATGGCGATGGCGCTAAAGTAATGTGGACGTATTGTTATAAGCTCATCAACCAGTGCAACATTATTATTGACGCGCTCCCTGACGCGGATGGCCCCGATTCCGAGAAGTCCTTGATCGAAGGCCAGGCCAAGGCAATGCGCGCCATAGCTTATTTCCATCTGATTCAGACCTATCAGCAGACCTATGCGATTGCGAAGGATAAGCGGGGCGTCATTCTCCGCCTGCACCCGACCGATCCTACAGACCTGGGATTCTCCACGGTCCAGAAGGTTTATGATCAGATCCTCGCCGACTTCAATGATGCCAAGGCGGCCCTCTCTTCTTACAACCGCGATGTCATCTGGCGCATCAATGCGGATGTCGTCAATGGCTGGATGGCTCGTGTTTACCAGGTGATGGGCAACTGGACTGAAGCTTACAACTGCGCGAAGGCCGTTTATGACACGCACAGCACGTTGATGACCAAAGCTCAGTGGTACAGCGGGTTTGACGATTGTATCCAGAACAAGATCCCTGAGGTTGTCTGGGCGATGAGTGCGACGGACGAGAACAATCACGGCGGCGACACTTGCTTCAACTTCTGGTATAACCAAGATCCCGAGACCTACGGTGAGGGTCAGACCGGTATCTACCGTTTCTTTAACCTGTTCACGACGCCGGCTTATGTCGCCCTCTTTGACGAAGGTGACTGGCGTGGAACGAAAGTCCCGTACGACCAGGCGAAAGTGACCGAGGCTGAAGAACGCCAGGTGATGTTCTGGCGCCGTACCAACAATGCGGACCAGAACTACAACACGAAGTGGGCTTACAACAAGTTTAAGCATTACGGTGATGCGGCTCTCAGCACCCGTCCGGACTATTGCTTGATGCGCGGCACGGAGATGATGCTCATTATGGCAGAAGCCAAGGCGAACCAAGGCACTTCCGGTGAGGCGATCACGCTGCTCAACCGGCTGCAGTCTTCCCGTGGCGCCAGGCTGACCACCACGACGGCCAAGAATGAACTTCTCGAAGAGATCTACAAGGAGCGCCGCAAAGAATTGCTCGGCGAGGGCCTGACCGGCCAATATGACCTGGTCCGTCTGCAGAAAGATCTGGTCCGCTATGCCGCGACCTCTGACGCTCCGGCAGAACATTACTCCTGGGGTGTCGATCAGTTCGATGGTTACAATCCTGCAGATGCACATCCGAAGGGAACCCTCCCGTCCAACGACTATCGCTGGTTCTTCCAGATTCCGCAGGATGAGCTTTCTTACAACAACGCGATTTCTTCCGCTGATCAGAATCCGTTCAAGGGAAAGTAATCCTCCCATCAGGAAAAAATAGAGAAAAGAGGCTGATTGTCAGCCTCTTTTCGTATATTTGGTAAAACTGAGCGTCTATGAAAACGATCCTGACTTTCCTGTTGTCCGCTATCTTATGTCTTCCGGCACCCGCCGCTCCCGTCTGGACGCTTGCTCCGGGCGGCGCCATCCGCTTGGACCCGGCAACGACGGCGCTTCCGTACGCGGACCATATCGAGATGAGCGGCCAGATGATGTCCGCGGTGATCCGCTGGAGCGTGGATGCGGATGGCAGCTTCAGCGAAGAACGTTCGCTGGTATTTCCGATGCTCCGCACCATACCTAACAATACGCACGCTTCGCTGATGCAAAGGATTGGGACAGATATCCCTTCCTTGATCAGCGTCAACGGACTGTCACTCAGGCTGGAGCAGGTTCAGAAAGTGGAGATTGACGGCGAGATCCGTGTTGTCAGTCGTTTTGCGCTCGGGCGGGCCAATATCGGACTTGGGACCGGGACGGCGCCCAAGCCCTCCTTTGAACTGATACGGACCATTTTTCCCTCGGTGGATAAGCCTCTGCTGGGAGAGATCTACGCGCTGGTCAATGTGTCGGATCGTCCGGCGACGGTCTGCGTGCCCGAGTTTGCGCAGGTGCTGCGGACCCGGGAGGAAAAGGGAGTGGATGGGGTGTACATCATCCGGGCAGACCTGACGGGCACCGGAACTTTCCTTCTGTCACCGGGGGATACGCTGCGTTTCGGAGCTTGCTTCCAGGCTTATCGGGCGAGTGAAAATCCGCTGGTCCCCGATTTGGAAGCCGAATGGGCCGCCCGACGCGATCTTGTCTCACAATGGGATGAGAATCTTGTGCTGGAGACACCGGATCCCGTGATCGACCGTGAGTTCCGTTTTGCCAAGATCCGCGCCAGCGAGAGTATTTACAAGACCCGAGGCGGCTTTATGCATGGCCCCGGCGGGGAATCGTACTACGCTGCGATCTGGGCTAACGACCAGGCGGAGTACATCAATCCCTTCTTTCCATTCCTGGGATATACAGTAGGTAATGCGTCGGCCCTCAATGCGTATCGGCATTTCGCCCGCTTTATGAATGATGCATGGAAACCCATTCCAAGTTCTATCATAGCCGAAGGCATTGATATCTGGGATGGAGCCGGCGATCGGGGAGATGCCGCAATGATCGCCCACGGCGCTGCACGTTATGCGCTGGCCCGGGGAGACCGGGCGGAAGCGGAAGAACTGTGGCCCTTAATTACCTGGTGCCTGGAATACTGCCGGCGTCAGCTCAATGAGGCTGGAGTCGTTCGCTCAGATAGTGATGAATTGGAGGGGCGTTTCCCCTCCGGAGAAGCTAATCTTTGCACTTCGACGCTTTATTATGATGCCTTGCAGTCCGCGGCGATGCTTGCACGCAGTCTGGGCGGGAGGGCTTCCCTTTCCAACGCCTATCTGCGCCAGGCGTCCCGGCTTGCCAAGGCGATCGAGAAGTATTTCGGCGCGGAGATCCAAGGCTTCCATACCTATCGTTACTATGACGGTAATACCGTGCTCCGTTCGTGGATCTGTATGCCGTTGATTGTCGGTCTGACAGGGCGCGAGAAGGGCACCATTGCGGCGCTGACTTCTCCCAAACTGTTGACGGAGGATGGCGTGCTGACCGAACAAGGGAGCCAGACCTTCTGGGATCGTTCCACCCTTTATACCCTCCGGGGTATCTATCGGGCCGGAGATGTCGCTACGGCAGATCACTTGATGCACAGCTATTCCGAACGCCGTCTGCTCGGGACTCACGTACCCTATCCGATCGAAGCTTGGCCGGAAGGCTCTCAGCGTCACCTTTCCGCAGAAAGCGGCTTGTATTGCCGGGCTGTAACCGAAGGAATGTTCGGCATCCGGCCGACGGGTTTGCGTAGTTTCTCCATGGTCCCGCGGCTCGCTACAGACTGGGACCGGATGGCACTGCGTCATATCAAGGCTTTCGGGACCGACTTCGATGTCGAAGTGGTCCGGGCAGGAGCTGGCCTTACCGTGACCGTGACGGACCATCAGACCGGTTCCGCCCAGACTTTCCATGCGTCGGAAGGCGCTGTCATCTCTGTGAAATTATGACCGATATGAAACGAATCAAATTCTCCCTTATCGCCTGCTTGACCCTGGTGGCCTGCTCGGGGCCGGGCACCGTTTACCTGAAGGATTATCTCGATGCCGCATCCGAAGAAGATGCGATGCCGGCCATCCGGGCTGCCCTGGAAGAATGTGTCCGGACGAAGGCTTCTACGCTGGTTTTGCCCGCTGATACCCTGCGGATCAAGCCGGCCCAAGCCTTCGAAGAATACCAGTTCATCAGCAACAACGATCCTTCGATGAAGCGGATTGCTTTTCAGTTGCAAGATGTCAAGGACTTGACGATCGAAGGAAACGGGGCCGTACTGTTGTTTTCTGGTCATATTTCGCCGTTCAACTTGGAGCGCTGCAGCCATATCACGATCCAGAACCTGACCATTGATTTCACGCGTGCATTTGTCTCAGAAGGTCGCGTCACGGCGGCAGGCCCGGGCTTTTTCGAGGTAGAGTTTCCGGAACATTACCGGGTCGATCTGCTGGAAGGCTCGCTTCGTTTCCGAGATGAAAATCGGGAGACTTATCCTTTTTCCAGTCTGCTTGAATTCGATCCGGTCCGCAAGGAAGTTGCGTACCACGTCCACGATTATTGGATCTGGTCTGACTCCTATCCGGCTGAGGAGGTTGGCCCCCGCCGGTATCGGATGTACCGCAAGGATTTCGGAGAGGCGACGGTCGGCAACGTTCTGGTATTCGGCGCATCATCGCGTGACAATCCTGCTTTTACGCTGCTTGAGTGTGAAGGTGTGACCCTGAGCGATGTACGACTCTACAACTGCTGTGGGATGGGCGTGATCGCCCAGAGTTCCCGGGATATCGAATTGCTCCGGATGGATGTGGAGCCGACGCCGGGTTCGGACCGGATCATCAGTATCTCTGCCGATGCGACCCATTTCGTCAACTGCAAGGGTTATATCCGGATGATTGATTGCGTCTTCCGGGGTCAGAAAGACGACGCGACCAACGTCCACGGCTGGTATATGTCGGTGGATAAGGTCTTGGAGCGCGACAAACTGTTGCTGCGCTGGCGAAACAGCGGTCAGTACGGGATCAAGTTCATTCGTCCTGGGATGATGCTGGAGTTGGTGGATAGCCAGACGATGACGGCCTTCGGACGTTCCCGGGTAAAAGAGGTCCGTTATCTCAACAGCGAATATGCAGAGGTTCGCTTTGCGGATGCATTGCCTGAGACGGTCAAGGAGGGGAATGTGGTTGCCGAAGATGACGCTTATCCGGATGTGCTGATCCGTGGCTGCTATATCGGTAATAACCGTGCCCGAGGTCTGCTGATCGGCTCGCGGGGAAAGGTCGTTATCGAGAATAATACCTTTCATACGCCAGGAACCGCCATTCTCTTCGAAGGGGACGGCCGTTATTGGTACGAGCAATCCGGAGTACGGGATGTGGTGATCCGGGACAACGTTTTCGATAACTGTATGTACGGTTCCGCCACCTGGGGGAGTGCCGTCATTGCAGTGGGCAGCGGTATCCCTGACAAGGAGCATTCCCGTTATCACCGGGGGATCGTTGTGGAAGGCAATACCTTCCGCGGTTTCGATCACCGAATCGTGAACCTGTACTGTGTGGATGGCTTCACTTTCCGGGGCAACCGGATCGAGTTTACGGATGCGGATTATCCGGCGAATGCGACGCCGGCCGACCGTTTCATCTATAAGAATTGTGACAATATTTTGATTGAAGAATAACCGGTTATGAAACGATTCCTGACACTTATCGTTCTCTGTTCCTTGTTGGGCTCTTTGCCGCTGGCAGCGGCATCTCGGAGCAAGAAGACCTCTCAACCCCAGCCGGTCACCCCGCAGATCCAGAGCCAGTGGAACGGGGCGCGTGTCGGCATTCTGGGGGATTCTATCACGGATGATAACCAATTGGCGACGCAGGATATTTATTGGCATCAGTTGATTGATATCTTGGGTATCGAGCCTTATTGCTACGGGATCAGCGGCCACCAGACCGGCCACATCCTGGGACAGGCACAGAAACTGCTTGCCGATCACGGGCAGGATGTGGATGCCATCTTGATCTTTATCGGAACCAATGATTTCAACAGCAGCATCCCGCCGGGCGTTTGGTTCCGGGAAGAGGCTGTGAAGGTCAATCGGAATGGTGTTACCACGACGCTGCGTCATCGGATCCCCGTGATGGAGCACGGGACTGTCCGGGGCGAAATCAACCTTTTTATGTCTTGGCTCAAGCATCAGTATCCCACGCAGCAGATCATCCTGCTCACCCCCATCCACCGTGCCTATTTCAATTGTCATCAGTACAATGTCCAGCAGGATGAGTACTATGCCAATCCGCTGGGCCTCTATCTTGATGATTATGTCCAGATCATCAAGGAAACGGCGGATGTCTGGGCGGTCCCGGTGATCGACCTTGCTGCCCTTTGCGGCCTGTTCCCGCTGGAAATCGAGCACACCCGGTATTTCCGGGAAGCGGGTTACCAGACGGAGCATACACCCGCCGAAGATGCGCTTGCCGTGCCCGGCACACCGCAGGCCCTGGTCCATCACGACTTGCTGCATCCCAATACGGAAGGGCACAGGCGGATGGCGTACGCCTTGGCATACCAGCTACTGGGCTATCCGGTGAAGTTCTAAACCCTTGTCAATCTGGCTGCTATGAGAAAGATATTGTTATTGGTAACGTGCCTGCTGCTTGGCAGTTTGGTCGCGAAGGCGGAAGTACGCTTGCCTGCGCTGGTGGGTGATAATATGGTCCTTCAACAGAATGCGGAGGTCTCGCTTTGGGGCTGGGCCGATCCCGGCGCTGTTGTCAAGGTCAAAACTTCGTGGGACCACCGGAGTTATCGTACGCGAGCCCAGGCGGACGGTAAGTGGCTGATCCATGTCTCCACGACGGAAGCGGGCGGTCCCTATCACATCGTGATCCGTTCTGGGAACGAAGTCAGGTTGGACAACATCCTGCTCGGGGAGGTATGGATCTGCGCAGGTCAATCCAATATGGAAATGCCGGTCCAGGGCTATCTGGGACAACCCTGCCTTTATGCGGCAGAAACGATGCGGGACGCCCGTCTTTATCCGGATATTCGTCTTTTCACGGTGGCCCGTAACTCGACAGATTCACCCCAAGAGGATTGCCAAGGCGCGTGGCTTTGCCCCGATCCCGCGACTGTGGGTGCTTTCAGTGCAGTCGGCTATTATTTCGGGCGTAGCCTGTACCAGTATCTGGGGGTTCCGATCGGATTGATCACGACCAACTGGGGCGGGACCAACATTGAGGCTTGGATGTCGGAGGAGTCCCTTGCAAAGCTGGGGGTCGATGCTGCGTATCGCGAAAAGAACTGGGATGAATACTATTTCCCTTGTTCCGTCCTCTACAATGGGATGGTCGTTCCACTGGCGAACTATACCGCCAAGGGATTTATCTGGTATCAGGGAGAGTCCAACCGGGGTAACGCACAGGATTACGCGGCGATGCAGGTAGAAATGATCCGTCAGTGGCGGGAACTCTGGGGGAATGAGCAGATGCCGTTCTATCTCACGCAGATTGCTCCCTATCGCTATAGTGGGGGAGAGAAGCGCCGTTCCGCCATCTTGGTGGAGCAGCAAGTCAAGGCGGCCGCCGCCGTCCCTTATTGTGCGATGGCAAGCACGACCGATATCGGTACTTATTCCTTGATCCACGAGCCGGATAAGCGGTCTGTGGGTGACCGGCTTTCCTGGTTGGCGTTGTCCAGGGATTACGGCATCCCCGGCGTGCCGGCGGATGCGCCGACCTACCGTTCGATGGAGGTCAAAGACGGGAAAGTGATTGTTTCATTCAACAATCTTTGCGCCCCGGACGACCAGAGCGATCCGCGTAGCTTCAGCTGGCTGGATGATGCCGGGCAGGTGATTCGGTCTGTCAAGGGATTCGAACTGGCCGGCGAGGACCGGGTGTTCCATCCGGCGAAGGCGCGGCTTCTGTGGATGGATAATCAAGTAGAGCTCTATTCAGATGAGGTAAAGGCCCCTGTCGCCGTGAGATATGCGTTTTGCAATTATGTAGAGACTAACCTCAAGACGACCTTAGGCCAGCCCGTTATTCCTTTTCGGACTGACAACTGGGATATTCCTGCCGAGGAAATGGATTAAGCGGGTTTCCGTTTGATGTTGCGCCAGATGAGGGCGCAGTAGGCGAGGAGCAGAAGGGTGCCGAGAACCATCAGCGGGATGGGTTTCAGGCCTGTGCGGGCCAGAAACGTGTAAGCCACGAATAGCAGAGCTGCGACCCCCACATAGAGGCTGATGGTCTTGAGGTCATAAGGGATCGGATACTTCTTCTGGCCGATGAGGTAACTAAGGAGCATGGATGTGCCGTAGCCCGCGAATCCGCCCCACGCGCAGGCCCAGTATCCGATCTTCGGGACAAAGATGACGTTGATGGCGATCATTACCGCCACACCGATCGCACTCATGATGGCCCCCCACCAGTTCTGGTCTGTGAGTTTGTACCAGAAAGACAGGTTGAAATACACGCCCATGAAGATCTCGGCCATCATCACGATCGGGATCACACCCAGGCCATCGCGGTAGCCGGTCCCGACAAAGCGTTGTAGGACAGGCATATAGACAACGACCGCCAGGAAGGCCAGCAGCGTGAAGATGATGAAGTATTTCGTCCCGTCGGCCAGGGTCGCCGGGTTATTCTTGTCCTTGTTGTCCGCGAAGACAATGGGCTCGTAGGCATAGCGGAACGCCTGCGTGAGCAGGGACATGATCATTGCGATCTTGACGCAGGCACCGTATATACCCAGCTGTACCATCCCATCTTCGCCCGGCATCAACTTCGGCAGCAGGATCTTGTCTGCCACTTGATTCAGAACACCTACCAGACTCAGCAGCAGCAGCGGCCAGGAGTAGCGCAGCATCTCTTTCGCCATCGTCTTGTCGAAACCGTAGGCGATGCCCTTGATTTCTGGGATGAAGAGTAGCGACACCAGTGTCGTGCAGGCGAGATTCGTCAAGAAGATCAAGCCTACGCCATAGTTGAACTGCTGGAAAATGCCCTGCAGCGCCGGGACTTTCGGCATCACGAGGAAGATGAAGAGGTTCAGCAGGATACTTGGAACGATGAAAGCAAACTTCAACGCCACAAAGCGGATAGGCCGGCGCTGCTGCCGCAGACGGCTGAACATCACGGCCTGGAAGGCATCCTGCGCCGTGATCAAGGCGAACATTCCTACATATTCGGGGTGTGCCGCGTAGCCCATCTTGCCGGAGATCGGGTGGAGCAGCAGGAAAACGATCGCGAGGAAGCCCGCCGCCACGCCGCCCACCATCCGCAGGGCGTTGCTATAAACCATCTTGTCATCCGTGTCCGGTTTGTTAGCGAAGCGGAACAGCGTCGTTTCCATACCGAAGGTCAGCAGCGCCAGGAACAGTGCCGTATAAGCGTACAGGTTAGACACGACACCATATCCGCCGCTTTCCGCGGGGATCATATAGGTATGGACCGGCACCAGCAGGTAATTCAAGAACCGACCCACGATGCTCACCAGCCCATACAGGGCGGTATCCTTGGCGAGTGACTTCAGATTCATATCAATCAAATATAGGAATTTTATTTATATTTGCGCACTACCACAGGAATCACATGCTCGACGTCGCGGCCCTTTTCAAGCAGTACTATCCCCGCCTGAGGAACTATGCGTTCCGCATGCTGGGGGATGGCGCCGTGGCTGAAGACATCGCCCAAGAGTGCTTTGTCAAGTTGTACGAGAAGCGTTTTTCTTTGAAAGATGTCTCTCCCGGCGCTTTGCTCTTCGTGATGGTTCGTAATTCCAGTCTGAATTATCTCAAGCGCAGGGCTGCGATCGACGCAAGTAGTCCGGCGCCGGTCCTGACCGCCCGCACGCCGGAAGACGACCTGATGTTTGCCGAGCTCCGGGCCGAGATCGACAAGGTGATGGCAACTCTTCCTCTGAAGTGCAGGGAGGTCTTCCGCATGAGCCGTCTCGAAGGGCTCAATACGCGCGAGATCGCCGAGCGTATAGGCACCTCGACCCAGAATGTGGAGAAGCATATCGCGCGGGCCTTGGATATTTTCGCCCGCCATTTTGCCGGCCTCGACATCTCGATGGCCGGGATTGCGTAAAAAATCAATTTTTTTTTGATAACGGGGTTGGTTTTCGGGCCACCCCGTTGTTCTATATATGCTTTACCACATGAATCCAATTTCTTATAATGAACTATAAAGAGCTGGCTTTCAGTTATTTCCGGGGTGATATCTCTGGAGAAGGCGAGCGTGCGCTCAACGTCTGGGTTAAAGAGGACGACAGCAACGCCGCCCAATTGCGCGACTGGGAAAAGGAGTGGCTTGCTTCCGAATCCGATGCGCAAGCCGATCAATGGGCCCGGATGCTCGGCCGTATCGCGGTCCGACAGACCGTCGAAGAGGGAGAAATGCGACTGGATCATCCGGCCCGTCGCCGCTGGCCCACCGCCCTGGCCGTGGCTGCTTCCCTGGCGCTCATCGCCGGATTGTTTTTCCTGCTTCCCCGACCTCAGGAAGCCCAATTGTATGCGATGGAGGCACCGGCCGGCGAAAAGTGCCGGGTCGCCCTGCCTGACAATTCGGTCGTGTGGCTGAACTCCGGATCGAAACTCTCTTTCGAGGATTCCTTCAACCGGAAAGTGCGTGCCGTGACCCTGGTCGGTGAGGGTTATTTCGATGTGGCACCTGACGCTGAGCGTCCGTTCACCGTGCGCTGCGGCGATGTTTCCGTCCTGGTCAAGGGGACGCGGTTCAACGTTTCCGCCTATCCGGAAGACCGCTATGTAGTGACGAGCGTCGTCGAGGGACATGTGGTATTCTCCGACGGGACTGCCCAGCTGGACTTGTACAAGGGTCAGTCGGCGCACTATGACCTGCTCGCCGGGCGTTTCTCCCGCTCCTTGGAGAATCCGGATGACGTTAGCGCTTGGACCGAAAGCCGCTTCGTGTATGACAACATCAATTTGGTCGAACTGGCCGACAAACTGTCCCGCACCTATGCGGTGCAGTTCCATTTCAACACGTCGGACTATCTCGATTATAAGTTCAATATCTCCCTGCGCAACAACGAGACCCTTGCCGATGTCCTCTCCGCCCTGGAGCGCATCATCCCCGTAAAGACGCGGATCGAAGGAGACAACGTGTATGTGGACAAAAGATAATCAAGCCTTAACTGATTAATACCATAATTATTTCTAACCTTTATGAAATTGCAACACAAAACAGGAATCATCGTCCTCTTGCTGCTGCTTGTCTGTTTCACTTCCGGCGCGCAGACCGTGACCCGGAAATGGACGGGGCAGGACTTGAAGACGGTGCTCAAGGACATCGAGTCCCAGACCGGGCTGTCCATCTTCTATCGTTCCGACGAGGTGGATGAGACCGTCCCTGTCAC
>JAEEGL013979184.1_pt1 | contig 16387 bp, 11 predicted proteins | sample 9134231 | NCBI WGS metagenome assembly JAEEGL01 (sample SAMN16246548, study PRJNA631951) | gut metagenome | biome: gut microbiome; feature: rumen; material: fiber-attached | host: Bos | place: Iran: Karaj | collected 2018-10
ACAAGATCGGCTACCTCTGCAAGAGAATGACCGTGCAGTGGATGCAGGACATGGACGCCGCTTTCCAGAAGCTGTCCAAGGAATGGGGCTTCAAGTACGAGCTGTACGATGCCCAGGGCGACATCGAGACCCAGATGAACCAGCTGCAGACCATGCTGGACCAGGGCTTTGACGGCATCGTCACCATCGTGGCCGACCAGGGTATGTCCCAGACCCTCGTGGACATGGCTCTGGAGAAGGGCGTGCCCCTGATCGGCGAGTCCCTGAAGCTCATCGACGACGACGGCAAGATCGTCGGCACCACCGTGGAGCTGAGCTCCAAGCTGTGCGGCGAGCTGTGCGCCAACTGGATCTATGAAAACTACGCGAACATCGGCTTTGCCGACATCGCCAACGACTGGAGCAAGGTCGGCTTCATCGGCATCACCAACTCCACCCAGCCCAACGCCCTGGAGCGCTCCGACGGCGCTTGGGACGCCTGGAAGGCCAACGTTCCCGACTTCCCCGACGCCAACCACTTTGTGGCTGACGTAGCCGCCGACCCCGGCGCCGGCTATGTGGATCAGGCCTACAACCAGGTGAATGCCCGGCTGGCTGCTTCTCCCGAAATTGAGTACTGGCTGATCGTGGCCATCCTGGAAGACTTCGGCCAGGGCGCCATCCGTGCCATCGAGGACAACGGCAAGGCCGACAAGACCATCCTGACCTCCATCGGCGGCGAGTGCGCCAAGCTCGAGTGGGCCGCCCGCGAGGAGAACAACACTCTCGACACCTGCTGCTGGTACGCCTGCGCCTACTACGAGGCCATGGACTGCGCCCGCGTGTGCATCCAGGGTCTGTACGACTACCTGATCAACGGCACTCCCTACAACGAGCTGTTCCCCGAGTGGAGAGTGGAAGGCGACAACTTCTCCGCGGCGAAGTTCGCCGGCAACATGGTGACTCCCGCCAACTACAAAGACTTCATGACCCTCGACTGATCCCGGTCGATCGACTGAAAAAGCAGATCTCAAGCGTCTCCGCAGCCGCCTCAGGCGGCTGCGGAGAATCCCCAGCGTTTATTGGATTTCCATGGGATTCGTCTGGTAAAGTGAGATAACACTTTTTAAAAGAGGACAACGGCCTGGCCGAGAAGACCATCCTGACCTCCATCGGCGGCGAGCAGGCCACCGGTGAATGGGAGAGCGGTCTGACCACCTGCTGGTACGCCGCCTCCTACTTTGAGGCTATGGACTGCGCCAGAGTGTGCATCCAGGGCCTGTATGATTACCTGATCAACGGCACTCCCTACGAAGACCTCTTCGCGGAGTGGAAAGAGCCCGGCGCCCAGTTTGCCGCCGCCAAATTCGCCGGCAAGATGGTGACTCCCGACAACTACAAGGAGTACATGAGCGTCGGCTGACCGCAAACCCTGCAAACGATCCGCCTTTTTCCCGGGAGACGCCCCGGGGGAGAGGCCTCCCGAAAGAAAAAGTGAGAACGGCTCCCGGTTCTGTCTGGGGAGCGAGAAGGATACGGCCGAGCGTTTTTTGAATGCGGCTGCGGTTTACTGTGCGCATAAACCCTTCAAAAGTGCTTTTTTTGATTGAAAATACTTAATTTTAGGAGGATAGAATATGACAAAAGTGGAAAAGCTGCTGGATCCCCGCGGGTATCAGGAGCGGAAGGTGATCGCCCTCTCTCCGCGTCCCTCTCTGGAGGAGCTGAAGAAGGCACGCATCCTGTTCTACAACAACACCAAGCTTGACTTCTGCAACTACTATCAGGTATTCACCCGCATCAAGGAGCGGCTGATCGAGATCGGCTGCGACGAGAGCAACTGGTGCGAGTACGTGGAGACCGTCCGCGGCAAGAACGCCGCCAAGCTGGCGGAGCTGGCCCACCGCCTGGTGGAAGAGTACAAGCCCGACGTGGTCATCACCGCCTTCGGCGACATGGGCACCTCCTCCTCCACGACCGTTCTTTCCATCGCGTTCGAAGAGAACGAGCACATCCCCACTCTGTACATGACCGCACCTCCGGGAACGGCCATCACCGAGGGCGTTGGCGTGTACCGCGCCGGCAACCTCTGCATGTGCTCCGTGGATATCATGCAGGCCAGCACCAACGAGGAAGTGGCGGCTGAGGTCGACAAGAAATGGGATTACATTCTGGGCGCTCTGACCGCCAACGGCGAGGAGCTGAAGAAGCTGGCCCACATCGACCTGAAGATGGACAAGGTCGCCCCGGCGAAGGACGGCATCCTGCCCTTCGTGCCCGATTTTGACGAGACCAAGGCTGCGGAGCCCGGCGCGTACATGGAAGAGGTCATGGACTACTTCAACGCCGAGCACATCTGCGACGGTCTGCCCATCATCCCGCCCACCCGCCGTCGTTACGAGGCCATGCTGGAGTACTGCCCCTGGCCCGAGGACACCAAGCTGGTGGATCCCTCCGGCCCGTCCGGCAAGGAGATCACCGTAAAGGATGTGGCCATCGCCGCCGTCATGGCCGGTTGCAAGCCCCACGCCATGCCCGTGCTGGTCGCCGCCTTCAAGGCTCTGAACAGCCCCCTGTACAACTTCAACCAGTCCGTCACCACCTCTCACCCCGGCGGCAACCTGTGCATCGTGTCCGGCCCCATCGCCCAGGAGATCGGCATCTCCGGCAAGCAGGGCTGCCAGGGCCCCGGCTGGCCTGAGAACGCCACCATCGGCCGGGCCATCAACCTGGTCATCATGAACGTGCTGCGGAGCGTGCCCGGCGTGTGCGATCTGGACTGCATCGCCTCCCAGGCCGAGTTCACCTTCTGCTTCGCCGAGGAGCCTTCCCTGGCCCAGTGGAACATGATCAACGAGGATCACTACGACTCCGAGACCACCACCGTTTACCTGATGAAGGCCGAGCCCATCCACGACGTCATCGACTTCCTGTCCATGACCGGCGGCGACGTGCTGGATACCCTGACCCACTGCTGCACCACCCTGGGCTCCAACAACGCCTACATGCCCGGCCCGCTGGTGCTGTGCCTGGTGCCCGACCACGCTCAGATGCTCAAGCGCGACGGCTACACCAAGGAGATGATCCAGGAGCACATCCATCAGTACGTGTACCATGACAACGCCATGGTCCGTGATCGCGGCCTGAAGCCCGTCCGTCCCGCCTCCTGGGCGAAGCGTCATCCGCTGCCCGTCACCCGTTCTCCCAAGGACGTGGAAGTCGTCACCATCGGCGGCCGGGGCGGCCACGACGGCATCATCCTCCCCTGGGCGCTCCACAGCGAGGGCTGCGTCGAGGCTCTGCGTCTGCCCGACGGCTCCATCGCCAAGAGCATCAAGGATTTCAAGGTGAAGTAAGGAGTACGATCGAATGAACGGATACGATGTAAAATACGACGTTATCGTCTGCGGCGGCGGCACCTCCGGTGTCTGTGCCGCTATCAGCGCGGCGCGCAACGGCGCAAACACCCTGCTGATCGAGCGCTCCGGCATCCTCGGCGGCCAGACCACTCTGTCCGGCCCTCCGGGATTTGCCTTCGCCCGTCTGTTCAACGCTTACAACCAGCAGGAGACCAGGGGCCTCGTGGAGGAGATCCACGCCCGCATGCGCAAGGAAGGCCATGCTCTGCCTCACAACCAGATGAAGCACCGCATCCCTGCCGCCTACACCTTCTCCTATGTGGATCCCGATCCCTGGCTGATCAACACCTACTTTGAGCTGTGCGAAGAGTCCGGCGTGGTCCTGCTGCTCGACACCATGGTGGTGGACGTCCTGAAGGACGGCGACACTGTCACGGGCGTCGTGGTGGAGGCTGTGGACGGCCGTCACGAGATCGCCGGCCAGATCGTCATCGACTGCACCGGCGAGGGCTACGTGGCCGCGGACGCCGGCTGTGAGATGGAGTGCGTGGACCGTGAGATCATGCAGCCCCACACCATCTGCTTCACCGTCGACGGCGTGGACTGGGACGAGCTGATGACCTACATCAACCGGCATCCCGACCAGTTCACCACGGGCCAGCTCCTGAACCCCTATACCAACATCACCGAGGAAGACGTGTACGAGGCGTACCGTCTGGCCATGAAGCCCACGGACCTGGGCGAGATCATGGGCTTCTTTGAGATCCGCGACAACGCTCTGAAGAACGGCGACTGGCACACCTGCTCCGGCGTGGGCTTCTTCCTGCAGCCCAAGGAGGGCGGCAAGATCCTGGCCCATATGCAGCACTCCACCCAGGTGGATCACTGCCTGCCCACCGACGCCTGGGACGTGACCCGCTGCCACATCGAGTGCCGCAAGCAGCTGAAGATCGCCTGGCGCTGCTTCAAGAACTACGTGCCCGGCTTTAAGGACGCCTACATCGTGAAGTCCGGCACGGAGCTGCGCTTCCGGGAAGGCCCCCGCATCGTGGGCGACTACCGGATCATCCGGGACGACGTGGTCAACACCGCCCGCTTCTACGACGCCATCGGCATGTCCTCCTTCCCCTGCGGCGCCTACCACACCACCAACATCAACACCCTCAGCGTCATCGGCAACCAGGAGATCATCAAGGAGAAGGGCCGTCCCGACGGCTCCTACCAGATCCCCTACCGTGTCATGGTGCCCAAGAAGATCGAGAACCTGCTGGCCTCCGGCAAGATCTGCTCCAGCGACCGTCCCGCCTATCTGCGCTATGTGCAGCAGACCATGGTCACCGGCCAGGCGGCCGGCGCCGCGGCGGCTCTGTGCATCAAGAAGGGGATCACCCCCCGCCAGATGGAGTCCGAGGAGAACATCGCCGAGCTCCAGAAGCTGCTGATCTCCCAGGATGCCGTCATCTTCGACGAGCAGCTGGGCGAGAGGGAATACTTCTATTAATCCAAAACAGACAAGCTCCGCTGTTTCAGCCAACGAGGGAAAAACCATCGGGAACTGAATGAAGAGCTACGCAACCAAGGAGAGCATGGCGCTCTCCCAGGGAGGGGGGTAAGCACCGCTTACCCCCCTTTTTGAAAACCATGAAAGGATATGAGTATGAACGGATTTGATGTCACCTATGATGTGATCATCTGCGGCGGCGGCACCTCCGGCGTATCCGCGGCCATCTGCGGAGCCAGGGCGGGCGCCAACGTCCTGTTGATCGAACGCTTCGGCACCGTAGGCGGACAGTTCAACGTGGCGGGCCCTCCGGGCTTCACGTACTCCCGGCTGTTCAATCCCAAGGGGCAGAAGGACACCGGCGGCATCGTGGAGGAGACTCATCACAGACTGTATGAAACGGGCCACGCGCTTCCGCATATGCGTCCGGCCTGGCGCGCCAAGGCGGGCTACACCTTCTCCTATGTGGACCCCGACTGGTGGACGTTCCTGATTTTCGACATGCTGGAGGAAGAAGGCGTCACGCTGCTGCTGGACACCTGGGTCACCGGCGTGCTGAAGGACGGGAACAGCGTTTCCGGCGTCCGCGTGGAAGCGGTGGACGGCCCCCACGACATCCGGGGCAAGGTCGTCATCGACTGCACCGGCGAGGGTTATATCGCGGCCAGGGCGGGCTGTGAGATGAAGTGCGTCTCCCGCGATGAGATCCAGCCCCATACCATGGCCTTTACCGTGGACGGCGTGGACTGGAAAAAGACCCTCCAGTATGTGCGGGATCATCCGGATCAGTTTTCCTACAAGCATCTGCTGAATCCCTATACGGACAACACGAAGGAGGCGGTCTACGAGGCCTACTCCAAATGCTACAATCCCATCGAGCTGGGAGAGCTGATGGGCTTCTACGAGCTGCGGGACATCGCGCTACTCAACGGCGACTGGCACCCCTTCTCCGGCGCGGGCTTCTTCTTCACGCCGAAAGAGGGCGGCGTCGTCCAGGCCCACTTCCAGCACTCCTCCCAGGTGGATCACTGCCTGCCAACCGACGCCTGGGATCTCACCCGGTGCAACATCGAATGCCGCAAGCAGAATCAGATCGCCTGGCGCTTTTTCAAGAACTACGTGCCCGGTTTTGAGCATGCTTACATCACCAAGCAGTGCAACGAGCTCCGGATCCGGGAGGGCCCCCGCGTGGTGGGCGATTACGTGTACACCCGGGACGATGTGATCAACTGCGCCCGGTTTGACGACGTGATCGGCATGAGCAGCTTCCGGGCGGGCGCCTATCATGTGAGCTCCGTGGACGTGCTCAGCGCCGTCAGCGGCCACAAGGACCTGGGCCAGCCCAAGGACGGCGGCTCTTACGATATCCCGTACCGCTGCCTTGTCCCGAAGAAGATCGAGAATCTCCTGGTAGCAGGCAAATGCATCTCCGCCGATCGGGCGGCGTACATGCGCTATGTACAGCAGACCATGATCACCGGCCAGGCGGCCGGCGTGGCGGCGGCGCTGTGCGCCCGTGACGGCAAAACACCCAGAGAGCTGGAGAAGGACGTCTCCGAGCTGCAGAAGATCCTTCTGGAGCAGGGCGCGATCCTCTCCCTGCCGGACTGAGGAGGGCGGAAACAGGAACGGATACGACACCTTGTATGACGTGATCGTCTGCGGCGGCGGCACCTCCGGCGTGGCGGCGGCGCTCTGCGCGGCTCGGGCCGGGGCCAGCGTGCTCCTGGTGGAGCGCTCCGGCGTGCTGGGCGGCCAGCTGACGCTTTCCGGCCCTCCGGGCTTCGCCTATGCCCGGCTGTTCAATCCCCGGAACGAGCGGGATGTGGGCGGCATCCTGGAGGAGACCTACCAGCGGCTCTACAGATCCGGCCACGCCCAGCCCCATATGCGCAACTCCCTCCGCACGAAGGCGGGCTATGCTTTTTCCTATGTGGACATCGACTGGTGGATCTTCCTGATCTTTGATATGATGGAGGAAGAGGGCGTTGTCCTGCTGCTGGACACCCTGGTGGCGGACACCATCCTGGAGGACGGCACGGTCAAGGGCATCGTGGTGGAAAACGCCGACGGACGCACCGAGATCCGGGGCAAGGTCGTGATCGACTGCACCGGCGAGGGCTACGTGGGCATCATGGCCGGCTGCGAGCATGAGTGCACCGACCGGGATATCATCCAGCCCCATTCGCTCTCCTTTACAGTGGACGGCGTGGACTGGGAGGAGTTCATGCAGTATTTCCGGGATCACCCGGACCAGTTCTCCTACAAGCAGCTGCTGAACCCCTATACCGACAACACGAGGGAAAAGGTCTACGACTTCTATTCCAAGAGTCACAATCCGCTTGACATCGGCGAATTCATGGGCTTTTACGAGCTCCGGGATTTCGCGCTGGACAACGGGGACTGGCATCCTTACTCCGGGGCGGGCTTTTTCCTGATGCCCAAGGAGGACGGACACGTCCAGGCCCACTTCCAGCACTCCTCCCAGGTTGACCACACCATTCCCACGGACCCCTGGGACGTGACCCGCTGCATGCTGGAGTGCCGCAAGCAGAACCGGATCGCCTGGCGCTTCTTCAAGAATTACGTGCCCGGCTTTGAGCACGCGTATATCACCAAGCAGTCCACGGAGCTCCGCTTCCGCGAGGGACCGAGGATCATGGGCGACTATGTGCTGACCCGGGAGGACGTGGTGGAGTGCCGTCAGTTCCCCGACACCATCGGCAAGACCAGCTTCCGGGCCGGAGCCTATCACGTGAGCACCATGGATACCCTCAGCGCCGTCAGCGGCCATAAGGACCTGGGCGCTCCGAAGGACGGCGGCTCCTACGATATCCCGTACCGCTGCCTGGTGCCCCGGAAGATCGAGAACCTTCTGGTGGCGGGCAAGGCCGTCTCCGCGGAGCGGCCCGCCTATCTGCGCTATGTGCAGCAGACCATGGTCACCGGCCAGGCGGCCGGCGTGGCGGCGGCGCTGTGCGCCCGGGACGGCAGAACGCCCCGGGAACTGGAGAGCGACGTGTCCGAGCTCCAGCGGATCCTGGTGGACCAGGGAGCCATCCTGTACGAGACGAAGCCCTGACGGGCCCCGATAAACAACGAAAGGAAAGGGGGTGCGGACGCTGAACCGACTGAATCTTCTGATGAATACGCTGAGGATCTCCGGAAACGAAATGGCGGATTGCCTCCATGTGGACAATTCCCTGGTAAGCAAATGGAGAAACGGCCGGCGCGAGCTTCGGCCGGACACCGTTTATATGGCCGATATCCTGCGGTATGTCGTCAAGCTGGACGAGCCGGGAGGGTATCCGCGCCTCCGTTCGCTGCTGGGGCAGGAATTCCCGGAGAATGACCCGTCCTCCGGGGAACTGGAAGCCGTCCTGAGGCGATGGCTGTCCGCCCCCGTATCCGCCGAGGAACAATACTCGGCCGTCCAGTCTCCGGTAGGCCGGATGTGCGCGGGCGTCGAGAAAACGGACGATTATCTCCTGCACGGCTCCATCGGCGCCAGACAGGGGAGCCGTATCCTGATGAAAATGGCGGAGGAGAGCGGTGATCCGAACGAGCTGATCCTGTTGTCCAACAGCTCCATGGACTGGCTGTTTGAAAACAAGGAGTTCTTTTCCGAATGGGTCCGCTTCTGCAAGAAGATCGCGGCGTCCGGTTCTCTCAAAATCTTTGTCCCGGTGGTGAATCCGTACCGGGTGCTGAGCGATATCCTGCTCCGGCAGGTGGGGATCTTCGCTCTCAAAAACGTAAAAACGGTCTTCATCCCCAAATACAAGGACGACACCTTCTATTACACCATTTTGCTCCTGCGCAGGAAAATGGCGCTGCAGTGTTTCTCCACCAATCCCGCTTCGGACGATGCGCTGTTCAGGCTCTCCGCCGATTCCCGGGTGGTGGGGGATCTGGAAAAACTGGCGGAGTCGTTTTTGAGCCGAAGCCGGCCTCTTTTCAATCAATACGATTTCGGCGCGTACAACAAATACGTCAATGAGATCATCGGCACCCAAGAGAGCGGCGCCAGCCAGTACCAGTACGGATATCCGGCGCCGCTGTTCATCGAAGCGGAGACGCTCACGGAGATCCTGAAGGAGAACCGTATCAGCGGCGGGGAATATGAGGAGATGTACCATGTTCTCTCCACGCTGAACAGCCGTGCCCAGAGCCGCTGTTTCGTAGATCTGGATCGGGTGGCCCGGGCGCTGAATAAAGACAAGGTGGAGATCCCGCGGCTGTCCTATCTCATCGGGAAACCGATCCGGGTGAGCAGCGGCCTGTTCCGCAGGATGATGGAGGAATCCATCGCGGCCATTGAGCGGTCGGATCAGACGGAGGTGGGGCTGGAATCTCTGGACGAATCGTACGGACTTGGGGATGCCGAGGTCATCGCCAAGGAAAACCTGTGCGTGTACTATCGAACGGTAGGCTCTCCCCGGCCCGTCGTTCTGGAAATGAAAGAAATGACCTGTGTGATGTCGGTATACAGCGAGCTGGAGGCGGTTTGGAACGGGATCCCCCGGCTGAACAGGAACAAGGAATTCTGTCTTCGCAAGCTGCGCGAGCTTCTGAACCGGACGGAACAGGAAAGATAAGCCGAACCATTCTTCTGAAGCCAAAAAAAGTATAAGAAGGAGATTGCCATGAAATTCCGGAGAATCACGTTGAACATCAATGGAGCGGACAGATCCGTCGTCTGCGATCCCGAGAAGGATACTCTGGCGGCGGTCCTGCGCCGGATCGGACTGACGGGCGTGAAGGTCGGCTGCGGCATCGGCGTATGCGGGGCCTGCAATGTGATCCTGAATGGAAAGCTGATCCGCTCCTGCACGAAGAAGATCGCTTCCGTTGAGGAAGGGAGCACCATTCTCACTATCGAGGGGATCGGCAGCCCTCTCCGCCTCCATCCCCTGCAGGAGGCGTTCCTGAGCCTGGGCGCGGTACAGTGCGGTTTCTGTTCCCCGGGCTTCATCGTGTCGGCCTACGCTCTGCTGCAGGAAAACCCCGCTCCCACCAGGGAAGAGGTGCGCGCCTGGTTCCGGAAGAATCGGAACGCCTGCCGCTGCACGGGCTATAAGCAGATCGTGGACGCGGTAATGGCGGCCGCCGCCGTGATGCGCGGCGAGAAGTCCATCGAGGAGATCCGCTTCCAGACGCCGGAAAACAGCGAATACTACGGGAAACCCGTCCCCCGGCCGGCGGCGCTGGCCAAGGTGTGCGGCGTGGCGGATTACGGCGACGACATCGCCCTGAAGATGCCGGAGGGCACCCTCCACGCGGTCATGGTCATGCCCCGGGTAGGAAGGCATGTGAAGATTAACAGCATCGACGTCTCCGCGGCGGAAGGCGCTCCCGGCGTGGTAAAGGTCGTCACGGCCAAGGACGTGGAGGGCACGAACCGTTACCCCTGCGGCCCGATCCGGGGCCGTTCCACCACGGTGGGCTCCGTCCGGGAGGTATTTGGCACCGAGCGGATCGGACGTAGGGGCGACGTGATCGGCGCGGTGATCGCCGACACGGAGGAGCACGCCAGGCAGGCGGCCGCGCTGGTCAAAATGGATTACGAGAAGCTGCCGGAGTACCGCAGCGTTCCCGAGGTCGCCATGCCCGGCGCGATGGAGATCCACGAGGGCACGCCGAACCTGATCAACCTCCAGCCCAAGCTCAAGGGCGTGGGCGACAAGGACCCCGCCGGCGTGGTGAAGGTGATCGACGATTCCGCCTTCTCGGTGGAAGGCAGCTTCTATTCCACGCCTCAGCCCCATCTGACCATCGAAGGAGACGTAGTGGAGTCCTATTGGGACGAGGATGACAGACTGACGATCCTTTGCAAAAGCCAGAACGTATACGGAAACGCCGGCGCCGTCAGCACGGCCGTCGGTCTCCCGCTGGAGAAGGTCCGCGTCATCCTCAATCCCACCGGCGGCAGCTTCGGCTGGGCCATCAACCCCGGCTCCTACGCGGTGGCGGCCGTGTGCACCATGGCCACCGGCGCTCCTGTGGTCCTCCACCAGACGTACGAGGAATTCATGTATTATTCCGGCAAACGCAGCGCCTGCTATACCAACGCCCGGCTGGGCTGCGACGCCGACGGCAAGATCACCGGCGCGCTGGTTGATTTTGCCGTGGATCACGGCGCTTACCGGGAATCGGACTACATTCTGGAGAGAGTATGCCGGTTCTTCTACTTCAACTACACCGTCCCCAATGTGGCGCTCCTGGGCCGGATCTACAACACCAACAACAACTACGGCACAGCCTACCGCGGCTTCGGCGCGCCCCAGGCCTATACCGCCGGCGAGGCCATGATGGATATGCTGGCGGAGAAGGCGGGTATCGATCCCTTTGAGTTCCGCTGGCGGAATATCGCCCGGGAAGGGGACACGAACATCAGCAGCATGCCCTACCGCACCTACCCCATGGAAGAGCTCATGACCAAAATGCGGCCCTATTATGACCGGGCCGTAGCGGAGGCGAAGGCCGCCGACACGCCGGAGCTTCGCCGGGGCGTGGGCCTTGCCTTCGGCGGTTACTGCGTCAGCACGCACAACTTCGACAACTGTACGGTCCGGCTTCAGCTGAATCCCGACGGCAGCGTGACCAAGTATGACACCTGGGAGGACGTGGGCCAGGGCGGCGACATCGGCTCTCTGATGGTCACGCTGGAAGCTCTCAAGCCTCTGGGGCTGACGGAGAAGGACATTCATCTGGTCCAGAGCGATACCAAGATCTGCCCGGACAGCGGCGCCGCCGCGTCCAGCCGAAGCCATTTCATGAACTCCAACGCCACCAAAAAGACCGCCGACGCTCTGCTGGCCGCCATGCGCAAGCCCGACGGCACCTACCGGACCTACGACGAAATGAAGGCGGAGGGGATCCCGACCGAGTATCAGGAGACCTTCGCGAACCAGGCGCTGGAGGGCATGGTGCCCGTGGACCCCAACACCGGCCACGGCGACAACAACCCCGTGTATAACCACATGCTGTTCCTGGCGGAGGTGGAGGTGGAAACCGCTACCGGCCGGACCCGGGTGCTGCGCTACACCTGCGTGGACGACGTGGGCGTAGTGGGCAACATCGACGCTCTCAACGGCCAGGCTTACAGCGGCATGGCCCACGGCATCGGCTTCGCTTTGAGCGAAAACTATGACGACGACGGAAAGCACACCAACATCGCCTCCTGCGGCTTCCCGTACATCGATCAGGTGCCGGACGACGCCACCTTCATCCACTGTGAGAACCCCCGGAAGGAAAATGTCTTCGGTTCCGCCGGATGCGCCGAAGGCTTCCAGTCCAGCCCGCACGTTGCCGTCATCAACGCCATCGCCAACGCCACCGGCGTGCGCATCTATGAGATGCCCGCCACTCCGGCCAAAGTCAAGGCCGGACTGGACGCCCTGGCCGAGGGCAAGGCTCCGGCGGCCCCGGGACCCTATTTCCTGGGCTCCGACCTCATCGAGGAGCTGGAAGAGATCGTCGCCAACCCGGTCTGACGAAAGAGCGTTCCCCGGTCCCTTCTTTCGGCGCGGGGAAACAGCGCCCCGCCGGCCCGCGAGGGGACGCGGGAGTTCTCTCTCAAAAAGCAGCCTCAGAGGAGGCGTTCCAACGCCTCCTCTGCCGGTGAGTTTCCGCTTGCCAAACCGCTGATCAGAGTCGTATAATACTGTCGTAAAAATCACGCGTCCGCTGCAGAAGGAGCACGCGGATCGAAAAACCGGAACATAAAACGAGGAAATACTGCTTTTCTTAAGGAGGTCCTTTCATGAGCATTCGCAGAGACAATCTTCTCAACATGTACCGCCACCAGAGGCCCCTGTTTATTCCCCAGTATTTTGACATGGTGACCTGCATCCCCACGGCCTTTACCGAGTCCGCCCGGGAGTACGGCAGCGTCAAGGACGACTGGGGCGTCACCTGGCTGATGCTGACCACCCAGCCCGGTCCCGTCCGGGATGAGAAGATCCCCAACGTGATGGACGACATCACCGAGTGGCAGACCCAGATGAAGATCCCCGACGTGGAATCCTTCGACTGGGAAGGCGCGGCGGCTCGGGATACGGCGAACTGGGACCGGGAGAACAAGGTCTCCAAGGTCATCATCGTCAACGGCATGTGGGAGCGTCTCCACTCTCTCCACGGCTTCCAGGATTCTCTGATGGATCTGCTGGAGGAGCCGGAGTGCGTCTTCGACGTGTTCTCGGCCATCGCCGATTACCGGGTGGCTCAGATCCGCAAGATAGCCAAGTATTACAAGCCCGACATCATCCAGATCCACGACGACTACGGCACGGAAAAGAACCTGTTCTTCTCCAAGGCCACCTGGATGGAGCTGGTACGGCCCAATCTGAAGAAGATGGTGGACGCCATCCATGAGTGCGGCATGCTGTATGAGCACCACTCCTGCGGCCACATCGCTCCGCTGCTGGAAGAGTTCATCGCCCTTGGCATCGACGCGTGGAACCCGGTGCAGTCCACCAACCATCCGGAGGAGCTGTTCAAGAAATACGCCGGCCAGATCGTCTTCGTGGGCGGCTTCCAGGATCGGCTCTTCATCAGCTCCACGGCCACCGACGAGGAGAAAAAAGCTTCCATCCGGCAGACCATCGAGCTCGGCGCCGAGTCCGGCCTGTGGTTCCCCCATGTCACCGCCGTCAGCGACGATTACCAGGACTTCATGAACATGGCCGTCTACGAGCACAACAAGCCCATTTATGAAAAACTGGGCCTGACCGGTCCGCTCTTCGATCCTCCGAAGCCCGGCGGCTTTGAGTACGCCTACAAGATCAAGTACTGATCGGGGGATCGTATGAAGATCGCGGTGATGTCCGATCGGCCGGATCGGAGCGGCACGGTCCCGGACACCTTTGAAACCAGCCCCGCCATGCTGATCTTCACCCTCCCGGGAGCCGCTTTTCGCGTCTTCAAGGGTAAGACCGCGCTGGAATACGGCGCTGTCATGATCGAAGAGGACTGCGAGGCCGTGGTATGCGGACCTCACATCGGCCGCGAGGCGTTTGACCCCATTGCGGACGCGGGGATCACCCGGTTTCAGGGAGACGGACTCGGCGTGCTCGAAGCGCTTCGGGGCGCCTGCGCCAACACGCTGCCCATCATCCCCGAGTATGAAGGCGGTCCCGGCTGCTCCGGCGGCGGGGGAGAGTGCCACGATCACGACCACTGACAGAAACAGGGACCCCGCCTTCGCCTTTGGGCGGGCGGGGTCTCTGCCTTTTGGACAGGCGACGGAACAGACAGGGGAGGATCGCTGTGAACATCCAGATCTTCGGCAAAGCAAAATGCTTTGATACCAAAAAGGCGGAGAGATACTTCAAGGAACGCCGCATAAAATACCAGTACATCGATCTGAACCGCTACGGCATCAGCCGGGGCGAGCTCCAGAGCGTAAAGAACGCGGTGGGGCTGGAAAACCTGGTGGACGAAAGGCACCCGGACGCGGCGCTGATCGCCTATCTGGCCCGGACGGAGGATAAGCTGGAGCGGATCTTTGAGGACCCGACGCTTCTGAAAACACCCGTCGTCCGCAACGGAAAACAGGCCACGGCGGGCTATCAGCCCGACGTCTGGAAGACCTGGACGTGAGGTAAGATGCGGCGGTTTTTTGCGCTCTGAAAAACAGTGACAGATTTGCCCGATTCGTATAAAAGAGGTAACAGAAAAAGGAAAAAACTGTTGCTTTCCCCGCCTTGACACCCTCCGCGAACATTTGCTATGATATTCATATCTTATCGAGAGGGGGGCATAGCCCATGGACAGAATCCGGCTTGTTCCCGGCCGCCGCCGCGGACGGAGAACGGCGGACCTCTCTGCCCGCCCCGCCTCGCTTAGAAACGTTACCACTCCGCCCGCCGACCGCCCGACTGTGCCCTGACGCAACAACTCTGCGCCGCAAGCACCGCCGAGCGGTTTTTGTTTTTTCCGGCCGGCGCCGGGACATAAAGTACACGAAGACAGAGAGGATCGAATCATGAAAAAAGTCGGAATCGTGATGGGCAGCCGCAGCGATCTTGCCGCGGTGGAAAAAGCCGCGGCCGTGCTGAAGGAATACGGCGTGCCCTTTGAAATGCGGGTGCTCTCGGCCCACCGCTGCCCGGACCAGGCCCGGGAGTTCGCCGCGGCGGCCCGGGAAAACGGCTTCGGCGCGCTCATCGCCTGCGCGGGCATGGCGGCCCATCTGGCGGGGGCCCTGGCGGCCAACACCACGCTGCCGGTGATCGGGGTGCCGCTGCGTTCCTCCGGCTCCGACGGGACCGACGCGCTGCTCTCCACGGTGATGATGCCCTCCGGCATACCCGTGGCCACCGTGGCCATCGACGGCACCAAAAACGCCGCCATCCTGGCGGTGGAGATCCTCGCTCTATCGGATGAGGAGCTGGCGGAAAAGCTGGCGGCGGCCCGCCGGGCCGATACGGAAAAAACGCTGGCGGCGGATCGGGAAGTACAGGAGAAATACAGCTGATGGGCGGATTTTTTGGCGCGGTTTCCCATCGCGATGTGGCGATGGATGTGTTTTTCGGCGTGGATTATCACAGCCACCTGGGCACCCGCAGCGCGGGCATGGCCATGTGGGACCGGGAGGACGGCTTCCAGCGGCAGATCCACGGCATCGGCAATACCCCCTTCCGGACAAAGTTTGAGAAGGACATGAGCGCCTTCCACGGCACCAGCGGTATCGGCTGCATCAGCGACAGCGACCCCCAGCCGCTTCTGGTCCGTTCCCATCTGGGACTGTTCGCCATCTCCACCGTGGGGATCATCAACAACATGGACGAGCTGACGGAACGGTATTTCTCCGGCCGGGGCGATCAGTTCATGGCCATGAGCTCCGGCAGGATCAACACCTCGGAATTCGTGGCGGCGCTGATCAACAAGCGGGACGACCTCATCTCTGGCATCCGGCACGCCCAGGAGGTGATCGACGGCTCCATGACCATCCTGCTGATGACGGAGGACGGGTCCATTCTGGCGGCCAGGGACCGGCTGGGGCGGCTCCCGGTCCATGTGGGCTGCGACGGGGAAGGCTACTGCGTGGCCTTCGAGTCCTTCGCCTATCAGAAGCTGGGCTACAGGAACGTGCTGGAGCTGGGGCCCCGGGAGATCGTACGGATCACCCCGGATGGCTGCGAGACGCTTTCGCCGCCGGGGGAGGAGATGCGGGTCTGCGCCTTTTTGTGGACCTATTACGGCTATCCCAACTCCAACTACGAGGGCGTGAACGTGGAGGTCATGCGCTACCGAAACGGCGAGATCATGGCCCGGGACGAGCGGTTTCTGGGCACTCTTCCGGACGTGGATTATGTGGCGGGCGTGCCGGACTCCGGCATCCCCCACGCCATCGGCTTCGCCAACGAGAGCCGCACCCCCTTTGCCCGGCCCTTTGTGAAATACACCCCCACCTGGCCCCGCTCCTTCATGCCCACCAACCAGAAGGTCCGGGACGAGGTGGCCAAGATGAAGCAGATCCCGGTGCCGGAGCTCATCGAGGGGAAAAAGCTCCTCTTTGTGGACGACTCCATCGTCCGGGGCA
>JAEEGL015318655.1_pt1 | contig 16387 bp, 16 predicted proteins | sample 9134231 | NCBI WGS metagenome assembly JAEEGL01 (sample SAMN16246548, study PRJNA631951) | gut metagenome | biome: gut microbiome; feature: rumen; material: fiber-attached | host: Bos | place: Iran: Karaj | collected 2018-10
AACAATTATCAAAAAACAACGTGGAGGATCTAACGAAACTTTCACAGTTAGAAGAATTGCTTATGGTACTGGTGTTGAAAAAACTTTCCCTGTTCACTCACCTAGAGTTGAAAAAGTTGAAGTTGTTAGACATGGTAAAGCAAGACGTGCTAAACTATACTATCTAAGAGATAGAGTAGGTAAGGCTACAAGAGTTAAAGAAGATATCGTAGCTATGAATGCTGCAGCAGCTGCTAGAATTGAAGAGCGTAAAGCTGAATCTGCAGAAAAGAAAAGTGAAGATGCAGAATAATTAAACTAAAAAAGCATTGCTATTTTAAGCAATGCTTTTTCTTTTTGTTTTATTCTGATAATTCACCTGTTTTTAAATCAAGGGTATATGATTTATCTGAACCTAGAACATTAAATGTAACTATTTGACTTTCTTTATCAATAACTAAATTTTTAAATGTTCTAGTATATCCAGTAAAATCGATTTTGTCCCCATATAGTGAATACATGCCGTTGTTTGTTATATAAGCAATTACTTCACTTGTCCCGTGTGGAGTAGGTTGTGAATAGTATAAAAAGGTGTATCTATCTGAGTCGTATCTATCTTTTAAAGTTCCTAATCCGTTTTCTAATAGTTCCTTTGCAACATCGTCTCTTGAAACGTCATATGTTCCGTCAACGTTCACAATTCTCTCGACTACGTCTTGATAATAAAATTCGAAAGAATATGGAAATTCTCTTATCTCAATTTTTTCTGAGTTTTCATCATGGACAAATCGTTTTGTATAAACGCAGACGTTATATCCAACTATTGTGTTATCATAATATAGTGAAAAAACCGCCTCTTGTCTATTGTAAATTCTAAATATATCTGAGAAGAAAGTGGTTATTCCAGGAGATTCTATGCCTGGGATAAATTGAACGTTCGTATCATGAATTTCCATATCATAGTGATATTTGTTTAACAATTTAACAGTTTCGGCAGCATTGGGGTATAAGTAATAAAGTTTTATCGTTCTCTCTTTTGGATTCCATATATATTTACCACCTAAATTTGAAAAGGTACCATCTTCGCCGATAGATTCTATTGGAACACATGTCATTCCTCCAATATTATATGCAGGAATTTCTTGGGCATAAAAATATGTTTTAATATCAGTTGAATAAAGATTTCCAACAACTTTACCGATAGGGGTATTTTTAGAAGAGCTATCATCTCTTTGAATATATTCAGGAGCAAAAGAATTAACAATTAAAGTACGTAAATCGTTATTATATCAATGGTCACTTGTAACTTCTTCTATAGCGATACAAGTTCTTCCACCAATATTCTATGCTTTTACTGGAATGTCATTTACATATGCCTTAATATCTGTAGAGTAAATTGAGCCAACTATATCTCCAACTTTAGCAAAGGCTATGGAATTTATAGTCAAAAATATGAGAATTATGGGCAATAATTTTTTTATCATAAAAATCTCTCCTTTAATTGTCTGATTTCAGCATAATTATAGCATAAATAATAGTGGATTAAAAAGAATTATTTTGCTTTTATGTATGGAATAAAAGGCATAAAAGTGGTAAAATATGGGCTTGAAAGGTAATATCCAAAGGAGTGAAATTATGAAAAAAAGCAAATATTTAAAAGGACTTATTATTTTGTTTTCTAGCAGTATTTCATTTGCAGATGATATCTATGTGGAGCCAAGTGATCGTGTACTGACTTTACCAAAAGACGTTGTGGATTATTTTAGCAATAGTTTGACTTATGCACTTCCTTCATTTATGGTTACATTAATAATAGTCATCGTGTTATGTATAATTAAGGCGGTAAAATCTGCAAATCTAAATGAAAGTACTCCTTCGGAAGAGGAACAGTTAGAACAAGCTGAAAAAATAATTAATACTCATTCTCCAATTATTCCAGGTCTCGGAAATCAAAATCCAATACCTAGACCAACTGAAGAAGTAGAAATAGATCCAAAGGATATGCCATGGGAACTTACAAATGAAGAGTCAGAAAAAGATGTTGATGAAGAATAAAGAGGTGTTGTTATAATGCTTACAGACGTTGAGATTAATAAAAATGCACAATTAAAAAATATTGTAGATATTGCAGGAGAATTAGGCATATCTTCAGATGACTTAGAACTTTATGGAAAAAATAAAGCAAAGCTATCTCCAGAAGTATTTAATAAAATAAAAGATAAAAAAGATGGAAGATTGATTTTGGTTACAGCAATTAATCCTACACCTTTAGGAGAAGGGAAAACTACAATATCTATAGGACTTGCAGATGGACTAAAAAGACTTGGTAAAAAAGTATGTCTTGCTTTAAGAGAGCCATCATTAGGTCCGGTATTTGGTATTAAAGGCGGAGCAACTGGTGGTGGGTATGCACAAGTTGCACCAATGGATGAAATAAATCTTCACTTTACTGGGGATATTCATGCTATGACTGCTGCAAACAACCTAATTGCAGCTTGCATAGATAATCATATATTCCAAGGAAATGAATTAAAAATTGATCCAAAGCAAATTACATGGAAAAGAGCTATGGATATGAATGATCGTGCTCTTCGTACAATTAATTTAGACTATAGATTTAAAGATAGAACATATATTAGAGATGATGGATTTGATATAACAGTCGCTTCTGAAATAATGGCGATTTGTTGTTTGGCGAAAGATATAAAAGATTTGGAAAATAGAATTTCAGAAATAATATTTGGATATGATGAAAATGGTAATCCATTAAAGGTTAAAGACCTTAAAATACAAGGAGCCGTTACTGCACTTTTAAAAGATGCAATTAAGCCAAATCTTGTTCAAACAATTGAAAACACACCTGCAATAATTCATGGTGGACCATTTGCAAATATTGCTCATGGATGTAATAGTATAATAGCTACTAAAACTGCGCTTAAGCTCGCAGATTACGTAGTTACAGAAGCTGGATTTGGTGCGGATTTGGGCGCCGAGAAGTTCATGGACATCAAGTGTAGAATTGCAGATTTAAAACCTGACGAAGTAGTTTTAGTTGTTACACTAAAAGCAATGAAGTATAATGGCGGAGTTGCTAAAGAAGATGTCAAAGAGGAAAATTTAGAGGCTATAGAAAAAGGATTTGTTAATTTAGAAAAACATATTGAGAACATTAAACAATTTGGTATTAATCCAATTGTTGCTTTAAACAAATATGATTTTGATACTGATGCAGAAATTGAACTTCTTAAAAAACTATGCGCAGAAAAGAATGCTTCTTTAGTAGTTACTGAAGTATATACTAAAGGTGGAGCAGGAGCGATAGAGCTTGCAAATGCTGTAATTGAGGCATTTGATAGTGATGAAGATAATGAGTTTACAATGATGTATGATATTTATTCTTCTATTAAAGAAAAAATTGAAGCTGTAGCAAAAAAGATATATGGTGCAGATGGAGTAGAGTATTCAGAAAAAGCCGAAGAAGCAATTAAAAAGATTGAAGAAATTAATAGAGATAAACTTCCAATCTGTATTGCAAAAACACAATATTCGCTTTCTGATGATCCAAAATTATTAGGACGTCCACAAGGATTTACAATTAAAGTTAGAGATGTAATACTAAAAAATGGTGCAGGGTTTATAGTTGCTATTGCTGGTTCAATTATGACTATGCCTGGTCTTCCTAAAGTGCCTGCAGCAGAGGCAATTCACATGGCGGAAGATGGAGAGACTATTATTGGCTTATTCTAAATCATTTAATTAGGAGAACTAATATGATAAAAGAAAACGATATAATAAATATAGTTGATGATGGTAAAGTTGAATATATTCAATTCAAAAGACTTCTCAAATACAAGAATATTCGACATGCATATATACTAAATAGCTACGATATGAATTTTAGAGTGGGTAAAGACTTTAGACACATTGAAAAAGTCAAGAGTGAATTGAAAGTAGTATGTGATAGTATCGGTTTTGATTACGAAACCATAGAAAGGCCGGATTACAATCATAGTAGTAATGTTGCCATCATCAATGAGGTTATTGATGGACCAGAGCTAAAAGGAGAAAGATTTATAAATACAGATGGTTTGGTAACTAACAAAAATGGAATCACATTAATATCTACCAATGCAGACTGTAATTTATTATTAATATATGATCCAGAAAAAGATGTTATTGCAAATGTACATGCAGGATGGAAAGGCACATTTGGTAAAATTGCGAAAAATGCAGTAGAATTAATGATTTCGGAGTACGGATGCAATCCACAGAGTATAGAAGTATATATGTTACCAAGTATTAGAAAATGTCATTTTGAAGTTGAAGATGATGTTAAAAATATGTGTGAAGAAATCTTTGAATATACTGGAAGACTAAATGAAATAATTGAAGTTGGTAAAATCAAAAATGGAAAACAAAAGTATTATATAGATACAGTTTTGATAAATAGAATTCTTTTAAATGAAGCAGGAATAATGGATGAAAACATAGTTGATTGTGGCTTGTGCAGTGTTTGTGAAAGCGACAAAATTCATTCTAAAAGAGCAGAAGGAGAATTCTTTGGCTTAGGTGCAGCCTTGATATGTAAAGAATAAAAAAAGAGAATTGCAATTAGCAATTCTCTTTTTTCATTAATCATTTTTAACGTGAACATCAAGTTGATTAAATGGAATCTCAATGTTTTCTTCTTCAAAAGTTCTTTTTACTCTTTCTAGCATTGGTAAATAAGCTTTCCAATAGTCTGAATTTTTTACCCATGCACGAATGGTGTATTCTATAGCACTATCTCCAAAACGAGTAATACCAATAAATAATTCGTTATCTTTAAGAACCTCTGGAGTATCGTCGACTACTTTTTTAAGTGCAGATTTTATTTTATCTACATTTTCTGAATAAGAAGTTCCAATTGTAATATCTACTCTTCTAATTGGTTCTCTAGAATAATTTATAATCTTTTCAGCAATAATTGATGAGTTTGGTACATAAATATCTTTTCCATCAGGAGTTTTTAGTTTGCATGAAGCAAGACCAATTCTCATAACTGTTCCACTAACACCGCCTGCTTCAATATAATCATCCACGTCAAATTGTTTTGTAAATAATAAACTAAAGCCAGCCATTACGTTAGACAAAGTATTTTGAATAGATAAAGAAACGGCAACGCCGACTATGCTAAATGCTGCAATTAAAGATGTAATGTCTATTCCTAGTTTGCTACATAATACTAGTACTAATATAAAATATAAAACAATTTTAATGCCTGATACCACGAATGCATGAACGCTTCTCGGTAGTCTAGACTTTTTAATTATTTTTTTAAAGAAATTTACGAAGAAGTGAATAATGATTGATCCAATAACGAACCATATAAGTATTGGTAGGTACTTTGCCGCAAAAGACTGAAATGCAGAAAGGTTTCCTTGAGCATCTTTAAACCAGTTTTTAAATATTTCTTCCATAATATCGCCTCCATAGTATGCAAAATAATAATAGCATATTTTAGCCATAGTTGTATACAAAAACAGCGAAAGATGTTAAAATACGGGCATAAGAGGTGAAATAATGGCGCTTTTAAGTTTGAGCAATGTAACAAAAAATTTTGGAGATAAGTTAATATTTGAGAATGTATCATTTAATATAGAGGAAGGTCATAAACTAGGATTCGTTGGAATAAACGGCTCTCGGAAAAACGACTTTATTCAAAGTAATATGTGATGAATTAGACTATGATTCTGGAGACATATTTAAGAATAAAAGCCTTAAAATAGGCTATGTAGAACAATTTGTTTTGAAAGACAGTAATCTATCTACATATGAAGAGCTACTAACGATTAGACAAGATTTGATAGACATAGAAAAAGAAGTTGAAAAATTGCAAACTCAAATTGAAAATTACTCACAAGAAATAACAATAAAAAATACTATTTCACAAATTAACAACAATTTGTTAGCAACCGAACAACTTAGCAATGGAAAAAGTGAATTAGATAAACTAATAATACAAAAACATTCTTTGGAAGACGAGTATGAAAAAAATGGCGGGTATACATACAAAAGTATAGCTCGCTCAACTCTTCTTGGATTGGGATTTTCAGAGGGTGAACTTGAACTTCCAATTCATAATTTAAGTGGAGGACAAAAAACAAAACTAACGTTAGCTAAATTATTATTTTCTAATTCAAATTTGTTATTACTTGATGAACCTACAAATAATTTAGATATTAATTCCATAGAGTGGCTTGAAGATTTTTTGATTAATTATAAGGGAAGCTTTATAGTTATATCTCATGATAGATATTTCTTAGATAAAGTAACGGCTGAAACTCTTGAATTAGAGAGCCATAGAGTTACTTTATATAGTGGAAATTATTCTAAGTATGTTTATCTTAAAGCCGAAAAAAATAAGACGCTAGAAAGACAATATGAACAAACTCAAAAGGAAATTGGAAGAATAGAAAAAATAATTGAGCAACAAAAAAGATGGAATCAGGAAAGAAACTATGTGACTATTAAATCTAAACAAAAATCTATTGACCGTCTTGAAAAGACACTTGTAAAACCAGATGAAGAATCTGAAAAAATGAAATTCCATTTTAAAGTTGTAGCAGGCGGAAATAGAGAAGTGCTGATTACTCATAATTTGGCTAAAAGTTTTGAACATAAAGAATTATTTAAAAATGTTAATATGCAAGTTTTAAAACAAGAAAGAGCTTTTATAGTTGGTCCTAATGGTTGCGGAAAAACTACTTTTTTGAAGATAATTCTTGGACAAGAAGAAAAGACTTCTGGTGAATTTTTAATTGGTAGTAATCAAAAGATTGCATACTTTAGTCAAACTGGTGACGAAATCTCATCTAATCAAACGATATTTGATTATTTTGCTTCACTTTATCCAAAACTTATAAATACTGAAATACGTTCTGCACTTGCCATATTTTTATTTAAGGGCGAAGATGTTTTTAAAGAAATAAAAGATTTAAGTGGTGGAGAAAAAGCCAGATTATCTTTACTTAAGATTATGCTTACTGAATCTAATTTTCTTATACTGGATGAGCCGACAAACCATCTAGATATCCTATCTAGAGAAGCTTTAGAAGATGCACTACTTTCTTATGAAGGGACTATGCTAATAGTATCTCATGATAGATATTTTATAAATAAACTAGCGAATAAAATTTATAAAATAGAAAAAGACGGTAGTAAAGAATTTATAGGAAATTATGATTTTTATCTTGCGAATGATATATCAAAGGAAAAAGAAACTGTTGAAGAAAAACCAAAAAATGTAGCATATAAAGAGAAAAAAGAAAGAGAGGCTTTGGAGAGAAAACGTCTAAATAGAATTAAAAAGATTGAAGAAGAAATGGCTGAAAATGAGGCTAAAATTGGGGAGTTGGAAGACGTTTTGAACGACCCAAATAATAGCACAGACTATGAAAAACTTATGGAAGTATCGAATGAAATTGAAAGTATTAAGAGTACTAACGAAAAACTATTTGAAGAGTGGAGCAATTTAAATGAATAAATAATAAATGTAGGTGCTACTTATAATAGCACCTACATTTAATTTACTAGTAATCTATATCTATTTCTTGACAATTTAAGAATGATTCGATCGTCTTCAAGCGCCTTGATTTCACGCATCATAGCACTTCTATTAACACCAAGATAATCAGCTAAGTCAGTAAGGGTAAATGGAACCGTAACAACTCTTGAAAAATTTTCTTTCGCAAGAGTTTGAAAATAAAGTATTACTTTTTCACGAGTTGTTCTTTTGGTGATTACTTCTAGTCTAGAATTTAAATGGGTTGTATTGTCCAAAAACAAACTTAGTAGTAATTCGTTTAACTCTGGATGATATTTACACTTTGAATCACATTTTATAAATGCATCATCTAACATTATTGTAAGAGTTTTGCATTTTTTTTGAGCGACAACGTTAAACTCACTACTCAAGTAAACGTTATAGAAAGCTTCTCCAAAAATGCTTCCTTCACGAAAGAAGTCAACTATGTCTTTATTGCCTTTTTCATCATATCTAATTAATATAGCTTCCCCAGAGATAAGAATAATTATTTGCTTTCTTTTTTCAATATATGAAGTGATTACTTCACCTTTTTCAAAAGAACGTTCTATTATCTTATGACAATTGTTTTTTGCGTCTATTACTCTTTGAATATCTACCAAGAAATCACCACCTATTACATAATATTGGTTCGAAAATAATACTCTTTCTTGTTGCAAAAGCAACTTCAATTAACTAGAATTATATATATACTTTAAGCAATATTCAATATGCAGAATTATCAATATTATGTCTATTTCGGAATGGAGATAAATAATGAAAGTAATTAAAAGAGATGGAAGAGCTGTAGATTTTGATCGAAGTAAGATTGAAATAGCTATCGAAAAAGCTAATAAAGAGGTTCGACAAAATGAGCGTGCTACTAAAGAAGAAATAAAAAATATTGTTAAATATGTAATGGAATTAGATAGAAAAAGAATTTTAGTAGAAGATATTCAAGATATCATAGAAGAACAACTTATGGATATGAAGCATTTTGCGCTTGCAAAAAAGTATATGATTTACAGGTATACTAGAGCTCTTGTTAGAAAAGCAAATTCTACAGACCAATCCATTCTTGGACTTATTAAAAATCAAAACAAAGATCTGTCAGATAATACAAATAGACCCGGAATACTTGCAAGTACTCAAAGAGACTTGATTGCTGGGGAAGTTTCTAAAGATTTAACAAAAAGAATTTTGCTTCCAGAAAAAATTTCCAAAGCACATGAAGATGGTATAATTCATTTTCATGATGCAGGTTACTTTTTACAACCTATTTTCAATAGTTGCATTATTAATATTGGAGATATGCTAGATAATGGCACTGTCATGAATGGAAAATTAATAGAAACACCTAAAAGTTTTCAAGTCGCTTGTAATGTAACAACCCAAATTATTGCAACAGTTGCAAGTTCACAATACGGCGGACAAACTGTTGATGTATCACATCTAGGAAAATACTTAAGAAAAAGCTATGCTAAGTTTATTAATGAGTTAAATTCTGAATTTGGGAAGACTCTAGATAAAAAGACAATAGAACAAATTGCAAATAAAAGGTTAGATGCCGAACTATCTGCTGGAGTACAAACAATTCAATATCAGATTAATACGTTAATGACAACTAAAGGCGAAGCACCTTTTGTGACATTGTTTTTATGCTTAGATAAAGACGATGATTTTTTAGAAGAGAATGCAAGAATTATTGAAGAAATATTAAAACAAAAAATAGTAGGGATTAAGAACGAGGCAGGAGAGTTTGTTAATGCAGAATTTCCTAGACTAGTTTATGTTTTAGATGATATAAATAATTTATCTGGAGAGAAGTATGATTATATCACAGAAACGGCTTTGGAATGTTGTAGAAAACATCTTTGCCCTTCTTTTGTTTCTGCAAAAATGATGAGAAAGCTTCATCAAGGCAATGTGTTTGCTCCAATGGGATTAAATAGTTTCTTATGTTCTTGGAAAGAAAAAGATGGTACTTATAAATATGATGGCAGATTCAATCAAGGAGTTGTATCTATCAATCTTCCTCAAGTTGCAATAGTTTCTGATGGTGATGAAGATAAGTTTTGGAGTGAATTAGATGAACGACTTACAATATGTTATGAAGCATTGATGTGTAAGCATTATGCACTTTTAGGTACATCTTCAGATATTTCCCCTATACATTGGAAATATGGAGCAATTGCTAGACTCAAAGAAGGAGAAAAAATCGACGAGTATTTAAAGAATTGTTATTCTACATTGTCATTGGGGTTTGTAGGTCTTTATGAAGCTACAAAACTAATGAAAGGTTCAATCGTTTCTAACGAAGAAGCACACGAATTTGCATTGAAAATTGTAAAGAAAATGAAAGAAAAAGTCGACAGTTGGAAAAAGGAAACAGGTCTTGGTTTTGTGCTTTATAGTACTCCTTCTAAAGCATTGTGTTCTCGATTTGCTAGGATAGATAGAGAGTTGTTTGGTACTATAAAAGATGTCACTGACAAAGAGTCATATAGTTGTTCATATCATCTGGGCACCGAGGAAGAATTAGACGTATATGAACTGCTAAAATATGAGGCGGAATTTCAAACACTAGTTAATGGTGGTGCGGTATCTTATATTAATTCTAAAGAAATAGAAAATTTTGAATCTAAACTTGAAGAATTAACTAAGTATATTTTTGAAAATAATCAATATGTTGAATTTAAATAAAAAAGTGGCAAGCTATATGCTTGCCATTTTTTATAGAGCAATTAAATTATAATAATATCCGATATAAATAAAAACTGAAGTTGATATTATCATTACAGTTAGTAGTCCTAAATGTCTGCATTTTTCCTGTACAAGATTCGCTATAAACTCTCGAATTAACGCATTTGTATAGAAATACCATTTTGTTTTGCTTCCCATACCTTCACATTCAATTCCGCTTTCGTTTGCTATGACACCACTTCTAAATACGTGATAGTTTGTGGTTGAAAAGCTTATTTTCGCATCTTTGGAACTTCTTGTTATAATTTCATTTGAATAATTTAAGTTCTCTTTTGTATTTGTTGATTTGTTTTCTGGGATTATACTTTTTTCTTCAATCCCTTGTGCAATTAAATAATCTTTCATTGCATCTGCTTCCGCTATCACTTCACTTTCGCCTTGACCACCAGAAGGTATAAATATTACATCTTTTCCAGTTGCTTCTTTTTGCATTTTAGCAAATTCAATTGCTTTATCAACTCTTGACTTAAGTAGTGGAGGAAGTGTACCATCTTTTCTTGTTTGACTTCCTAATACGATTACATAGTCTTGATCAAAGCTTGGAATATGGTTAGCAGCTTTTATGTTGCAGTACAAAGTTGCCAGAATTATTGTATAAAGATACGATAAAACAACATTTAGTATTATATCTACAGCTTTTTTTAATATTAATTGATGACCAGTTAAGATTCTAGAAGTTATTAGATAAATTGTTTGGCTTCCAAATAATCCTAATATAGCGAATACTCCGAGAACTATCCCCAATATATTTTTATAACTAAAGCCTTCTTTTTTAATTAAAATAATATTTGTAATAATGCTATAGATTGCAAGCACGGTAATGCATGGTAGAGTAAGCATTGCAAAAAATGAAAACGAGTCAAGTGCGTTGTTATAAACTTTGGCAATGCTATTTTCATTCCAACTTAAAAATAATAGTGATAGATGTCGAACAATACTTATATCTATAAATATTAATAGCCCAAGATTCATTATTATTCCATAAGAATACTTTCTCTTTTGATATAGTTTCCTAATATATAGCGTACATCCATATGAGATTCTAAGTAGAGCTAAAACAATAACGATTTCTATTGATTTACTAAGTGCAATATTATTTGTTAAATCAGTATGATGTAAAATGGTTATGCTCAAAAATATAAATATTATAGTTATTATAAGATAAAAGATTCTTCGTTTGTTCACTTAAAAATCTCCTTATTTTAAGTTTTTAACCATTCTTGTAGCTATAATTATTGCTTGTTCTCTTGTAGCATTTGCATATCCTACTGCTTCTTCTGCAGAAGTTGTGTTTCTTGGAGCAAATTTATTATCGCCAACACCATTGATTATGCCGTTTGCATTCATAAAGTAAACACTATCTTTTGCCCATGAAGAAATGTTTTCATCATCTGCAAAATTAGTTGCTTTAGTGTATTCTAGCGAAAATTTACTATCGTCCATGTATGTCCATCCAGGCATTGTAGCTTTTTTATAAGTTCTTGTAAGCATTGTAGCAGCTTGTTCTCTATTTAAAACTTTATTTGGATCAAATGTTGTTTCAGAAGTTCCAATAGTGATTCCTAAATTATAAGCTTTTAATACTTCTGTGTTTTTTGTATCTTTAAATGGATTTGTTGCTGATGGGGTAGAAGCGGTTCCAGTAAGTGCTTCATAAGCTTTAACAGATACTTCTGCAAATTCTTCTCTTGTAATTGATTTTGTTAAATCGGCTTCTTTTAAACGGTCTGGAACTAAATTAAGTTTTTTTGCTTCCTCTAATTCATTAATTGCCCAAGTAGATGCCTTAAAGTTTGCTTTTTCATTTAATACAAGTTCGTTAGACCAATCACTATATCTTGGATTACCATCAGCATCTGCACCACTGAAGCGAGCTTTTGCCTTGACCATTGAGTCAACGTGCAATTCAGTTAAGTATTCTGTTTCAAAGATACCATTCCATTCACCAGGTTGATCATAGTTAGGAGAATGACCTAGTGCAGTTTCTACCCATTCTCCGCCATCAATTGAATAAGATAATTCAATTTGGCCGATGTAGCCTGCTTGATTGAATCCCAAATAATGGTTTTCAAAATATTCAATTGTATTTAATACATTCCATGGTGTTTCAACTGTTACTTCAAGCCAAACAAAGTTTCCGTTATCATTATGAATTTCCAAATTAGAAATTATAGGAGGTGTTCTTAAATCTTCTTCGCTTGGAGACCAAAATTGTAGATCCGCACTAATAATATCAGCAAATACACAAGAAATAGAAATTGCAAAACAAATAATTAATAAACTAATGGTAAATTTTTTCATATGTTTAATACCCCTTTCATATTTTCTAATTTAAATATATCAAAATTATAAGTGTAATACAACTTTTTAGAAAGCGTTTAAATAATTATATAAAAAATGACGGCACGTGAAGCTTGCCATTGTCGTTAAACGGGGTGTTTAAACGATTTGGGGTTGCTTCAACGTGTCGTCGTCTGGTGTAAATCGTAAACTCGTATTTACGGTATAAGGCCGTGCATAAAAAAGTACAAAGTTACGATTTCTCGACACACGTCAGCTTCAGATAAATCGAAGTATCTTCGGTTACCAAAGCCCGGTCGAAGGTCTCCATGAGTTTGTCGCCATACTGCTTGCGAGCCCGATTATATTCAAGCTTTGCCATACTGACGGCAGATTCAAGGTTGGGGAACTGCGCTCCAGGATATCCATAGGAAATGCGCTGGGTAGATACGTTCCGCTTGGTTGCCATGAAAGAGACATCCTCCTTTCAAAATTTGTTCCCAAAAATTTTAGCACTTATTATCAAATTTTTCAAGAAAAAATGCATAAAAAGCTTCGAAAGTTAACATAATTTACAACACCTATAAAACATCAATTTATCTTTACATAGTAGACTTGTTGTGATATAATTCAAAAAAACAATTGGAGGTGTTTTTATGGAAAACGAAAAAATTATATTAACAAAAAACGATTTTTCAGGAATGTACGTTAGCGAAAACGAGGAAAAGGCTTTCACTGTTCAAGAGTGTAACTGCTGTCAAACATGTAAAGCATAATTAATAATTAAGAAGCTTAAAATAGATTAAACATTTTAAGCTTCTTTTTTAATTATCTTTTACTTTGGGTGGTGATTTTTTGAAAAAATTTGAAGCAGTTACTTTAGAGGTAACAAAAAAATGTAATCATAGTTGTGTTTTTTGTTACAACATTGCGAGTGAAACAAGTAAAAATGTTACAACTGAGCAAATTGATACTGTAGTTGATAAACTATATAACTATGGTATTGAAAGAGTTACTGTAACTGGTGGAGAACCTTTTATGGTTAAGAATGAAACCAATTATTTGTTAGAAAAATTAGTAGAAAAAAATTTTGATGTTTGTCTAAATACCAATTTAACTTTGGTTGATGAAGATGAAATTCAAACAATTGAAAAATTAATTGGACATGATAATATAGTTTATTCTTCTATTCCGTCAGTTGATGAAAACAGATGTGATGAAATAACAAAGAGAAAAGGAAGTTACCAAAATATTTGTAGAGGTATAGATTTATGCAATAAGCATAATGTTAAAGTTGGATTAAATATGTCTGTATCAGATATAAATATCGATGACTTAGATAAAGTACCAGAATTTTTAAGGAATCATAAAGTCGATAGTTTTACACTATTTCCAGTTATACCGCCACTTTATGATAGAGATAATAAATCATTTGAAAACAGCTGTGAAAACTTAAAAAAGGTTGCAGACTGTTTATTGAAAGTTAGTAAAGAATTTGGAATAGTAGTTGGTTCTATTAGACCTTTACCAAGATGTTTAATTGGCGATGATCCCAAATTTGATGTAATAGTTGGAAGTAGATGCACTACTGGAAACGAGAGATTTTCGATTGAGATGGTTACAGGAAATGTTGAAGCATGTTCTCAAGAAAAACATATTTACGGAAATATTTATGAAGATTCAATAGAGGATTGCTATGAAAGAATGATAGCTTGGAGAAATGATAAATTTCTTGCACCATCATGTAAGACTTGTGAAATCTATGAAAAATGCGGTGGCATGTGCTTGTGGTCAGAACCGTGTGGAAGATGTTAGGAGGTTTTTATGAATAAATTTGCTGTAAGATTAGCTACACCAACTTCAGTAGATATAACGGTTACAAAGAAATGTAACCATCGTTGTATTCACTGTTACAACGTGTGGAGAACAGAAGAAGAAAATACAATTTATTATAAAAAACTAACAAAAGAACAAATTGATTTAATAATAAGTGAATTAAAAAAGAATGATGTTTGGAGAGCTACATTAACAGGTGGAGAGCCACTTTCAGAACTTGATGTTTTATATGATTTAATCAAAGCTCTTAAAGATAATAACATAATGGTTGGTATGAATACTAACTTAAGTTTAATGACAGATGAAATTGCAACAAAATTAACTAAGGAATTAAATTGGGACAACATTGTTCTTACTTCTTTGCCAGGACTTGTTCCAAGCATATGTGACAAAGTTACGCAAGTAGAAGGAAGCTATGACAGAATTGTTCGTGGAATTGATATTTGTAAAAAATATAACATTCCAGTCGGAATAAATATTGTTGTTTCTAAAAAGAATTTATATGAACTTGAAAACCTTTATGATTTTGTGACAAAGCATAAAGTAGATTATGTTTCAATAACTAGAGCAATTGCACCACTATATGATAGAGACAATCCAGACTTTTTCTTGAGTGAAAAAGAAATTGTATATATAGCAGATATATTAGAGCAGGTTCATTCGAGGTTTGGAATTAGCGTTGGTTCGGTTACTCCATTTCCACTTTGTGTACTTAAGGATATTTCTAAGTATCAAGATATTGTTTCTGCATCATGTGCTGCAGGAATTTGTAGATGCTCAATTGATGCAATTACCGGCGAAGTATCTGCATGTACTCATGAAGAAAAGAGTTATGGAAATATTTATAAAGATGGTCTTAAGTATGCGTGGGAAAATATGCATGAATGGAGAGAAGGAAAGCTAGTAAATGATGAATGCAAAGAGTGCAAATACCTACCATACTGTGGAGGAGAATGCAGAATGATTGCAGGCACAGAGGCTAACGTTAAATATAACTTAAATAAAAACGCAGATATTAAATATGTTCCATATAATCCATCACTTCCTATTACTGATGATTTAGAGTTTAAAATTAGCAAATATGTGAGATATAGAAGAGAAGATTTTGGTGGAGTATTAAGATGTGGCGAAAACGAGTGCTATGTTACAGAAGAAATAATCAAGTTGTATGAAAAAATAAAAGATAGGGATACTATTAAAGTTGAAGATTTTTATGAATTTTGTGAAAAAGGCGAACTTCTAACTAATACAATACATGAATTTGAAAAAATGAAGATATTAAAGAGAATATAATGAAAATGGTGGCAAGTATGCCACCATTTTTGCTATAAAACAGCCATAAATCAGTGCTTTTTGCTAAAAGTCTCTTGATTAATACTATAATACATGATATATTCTCCGTGATTATACGAGGTTTTTATTTGTCACAGCATAGATGGAGGTGGCTTGATGTAGAGTAGCATGTTTTCCTAAGCAACACGGTTCAACTTTGACGAAGAAGGAGGAAACATTTATGAAAAGCAACGGAGTAAGTATTCAGGGAACTAAAACGGTATATGTTCGTATGCCCAGTAATGTCAAGGATATGGAAGTAATGAAATTGTTCCTTTCTGAAGAATGCGCTAACAAAACAATTATGATTGCTGTTATCGACAATGCGGATGCCCCGTTTGACAAAGATGCGGTTTTTGAAAGAACTGCCAAGGGTAACCTAACGTATCATGGCTCCAGAGACTACTGGAATCCAGAGACAGTCAGACGTACTATTGTAGAGGGACATCCAGAATGCGATTTTACGGAGTGTGTTGCAGAGTGTCATGATGTTTCTTGCGATGTTCAGATTGGATATGCTCCGTGTAATCCAGTGAATATCACTTATCTTCGCTCAGATAAAGTTAAGTAATTTAAACTCCCACAGGGAACTTGTTTCTCTGTGGGGATTTTTTAATATTAAAAATATATAAC
>JAEEGL014741545.1_pt1 | contig 16386 bp, 23 predicted proteins | sample 9134231 | NCBI WGS metagenome assembly JAEEGL01 (sample SAMN16246548, study PRJNA631951) | gut metagenome | biome: gut microbiome; feature: rumen; material: fiber-attached | host: Bos | place: Iran: Karaj | collected 2018-10
GGCAAATTTTATTTTTTTCTTTGCTACAACTTTCTTTTCAGCCATTATTTTAATGCCTCCGCAAAATTATTTAATTGTTATTTTTTTGCTGCTCCGCCTTTGGCTTGAGCTTGTGCTTTACCTGCACCTACGGTTTTTCTCTTTCCTCTTCTTGTTCTTGCATTCGTTTTTGTTCTTTGTCCTCTAACAGGAAGATTTCTTTTATGTCTTGAACCTCTGTAACTTCCGATATCTATTAATCTTTTAATATTAGCTTGAATTTCTCTTCTCAAATCACCTTCAACTTTAAATTCTTTTGTTATAAGGTTATTGATTTGATTAACTTCACCTTCAGTGAGATCTTTTATTCTTTTTGCAGGGTCAAGATTCAACTCTTTTATTATTGCATTGGAAAGAACAGGACCTATTCCATAAATATATCTCAATGCTATGTCTAATCTTTTGTTTTTTGGTAAATCTACTCCGGCAACTCTTGCCATTTATGTTCCTCCGTTTAAAACTTTTATTTTTATATTAACAATTAACCTTGTCTTTGTTTATGTCTTGGATCTTCACAAACAACTCTAACAACACCTTTTCTTTTAATAACCTTACACTTTTGGCATATAGGTTTTACTGATGCTCTAACTTTCATTGTTAATTACTCCTAAATTATTTATCTCTGTATGTTATTCTTCCCCTTGTTAAATCGTAAGGAGAAAGTTCAACTTTTACTTTATCACCAGGCAAAATTTTTATATAATGCATTCTCATTTTCCCGCAAATATGTGCCAAAATTACATGACCGCCTTCAATTTCAACTTTAAAAGTTGCATTAGGCAATGCTTCTAAAATTTTACCTGATACTTCTATCTTTTCTTCTTTTGCCATTTTACCTTCTTACTACATACAATAAAAAATAAATGCAAAAATATATTTTTGCATAATAATTTTGTTATTATACAAAAAAAATAAAAATTTGCAAATATTTTTTTAACAAAATTTTATTTTATTACAATTTTGTTAATATTTCACAACCGTTTTCGGTAACGGCAACCGTATGCTCAAAATGAGCACACAAACTACCATCTCTTGTAACTACGGTCCAATCGTTGGATAAAACATCAACTTGATATTTACCCGCATTGACCATTGGCTCTATAGCAAAAACCATACCTTCCACAAGACGAACTCCTGTTCCTGGTTTTCCATAATTTGGAACGCTCGGCTCTTCATGCAAACGTCTGCCAAGACCGTGACCGCAATAATCACGGACTATTGAATAGCCGAAAGGTTCAACATAATTTTGGACTGCGTAAGAAACATCGCCCAATCTGTTACCGGGTTTGACTTGCTCTATTGCCTTATATAATGAGTCTTCCGTTACCTGCAACAATTTCTGCGTTTGAGATGAAATTTTACCTACGGGATACGTATAAGCCGCATCTGAGTAATATCCCTGATAAATACACCCTACATCAACAGTTACAATATCTCCGGAAGAAAGTTCACAGGAGTCATTCGGTATCCCATGAACAAGCTCATCGTTAACAGAAACACATGCCGATCCGGGAAAACCACCATATCCCAAAAAAGCAGGTTTCATATTAAAAGAGTTTATTTGCCTATGAACTTCCACATCTATATCTTTTGTGGTAAGTCCCGGTTTAATAAAACTTTTTAAACTTTCTAAAATCTTTGCGGTTGCTTTACATGCAACCCTCATTTTTTCAATTTCTTCTTTACTTTTTAACTCTATACCAGACAAAATATGCCTTCTTATTTCAAACTATCTACAAAATTTTTTATATCTTTAAAAACGACTTCACTATCTAATGTACCATCCAACATTAATATGTTGTTTTGTTTCTTATAATAATCTATTAGAACTTCCGTTTGTTCCTTGTACACTTTTAATCTTTCTTGAACAGTTTGAGGATTATCATCTTTTCTTAAAACAAGTTCACTACCGCAAAAATCGCAAATACCTTCTTTTATAGGTTTCTTTGATACCAAATTAAAACTTCCGCCGCATTTCGGACAAACTCTTCTGCTTGATAATCTTTTAACTATAACATCTTCGGTTGCCTGCAAACAAAAAACTTCTGTGATTTTTTTATTTTTTTCGGCTAAAATTCTATCCAATTCCTGTGCTTGAAACAAAGTTCTTGGAAAACCGTCTAATAAAAAACCTTCGTTGCAATCCGGTTTTTGTAATCTTTTTATAACCATATCTATAATAACTTCATCCGGAACCAATTTGCCTGATGTTAAGTAAGGAGCAAATATGGGATCATCTTTTGCTTCTCTTATCATATCACCGGTAGACAAGTGAAGTATATTAAAATTTTTGCTTATAATTTTTGCCTGTGTTCCTTTCCCCGCACCCGGAGGGCCAAACAATATAAAATTCTTTTGTACCATTTTAAAATCCTTTTATTTTAAATAAATTGGCTTTTGATTATATCAAAAGACAAGAAAAATAACAAGCTAAAACGACAATTAGTAATTAGCAATTAGTAATTAACGACAAAAACAATAAAAAAATAACTAATAACCTTATAACCTAATAAACTTAAAATTTCTATTTGCTTCTATTCTTCAAATCTTCAAAAACTTAAAAAGCAAATTTTCCCGTTCTTCTAAACCAATTACTTATATACCGGAAATTGTTTGCAAAGTGCCGTAACTTCTTTTTTAACTTCGGCTATAACATCTTCATTATTAATGTTCTTTAATACCTTTATTATCCAATTTGCAATTTTTGTAACTTCCGGCTCTTTCATACCTCTTGTTGTAATTGCAGGTGTTCCTATTCTTATACCTGAAGCTATCATAGGTTTTGCAGGATCGTAAGGAATTGTATTTTTATTTGCCGTTATACCTGCTTTTTCCAAAGTAATTTGCGCATCTTTACCGGTAACATTCAATGGTCTTAAGTCTACCAAAAACATGTGACTGTCCGTTCCGCCTGATACTATTCTTAAACCGCCTTCAGCTAATACTTTTGCGAATATTTTTGCATTTTGTGCAACTTGTTTTTGATATTCTTTAAATGAAGGTTGTAATGCTTCTTTAAATGCTACGGCTTTTGCCGCTATAACATGCATTAAAGGTCCGCCTTGCGTTCCCGGAAAAACGGCAGAATTTATTTTCTTTGCCAAATCTTCCCTATTGGTCATAATAATACCGCCTCTGGGACCTCTTAAAGTTTTATGCGTTGTTGTAGTAACAACATCGGCAAAAGGCATAGGCGAAGGATATACACCCGCAGCAATAAGACCTGCATAATGAGCGATATCTGCCATAAAATATGCACTTATGGAATCTGCAATTTTTCTTATTCTTTGCCAGTCCCATATTCTTGAATATGCACTTGCGCCGGTAACTATCAATTTAGGTTTATTTTCTTTCGCCAATTTTTCAAGTAAATCATAATCTATAAGTTCCGTATCTTTATTGACACTATAAGGTATTATTTTAAAGAATTTACCGGAAAAATTCATGGGATGCCCGTGTGATAAATGACCACCGTGATCCAAGCTCATTCCCAATACCGTATCACCCGGTTGCAATAATGCCATAAATGTTGCCATATTTGCCTGTGCACCGGAGTGTGGTTGAACATTTACAAACTGACAACCAAAAAGTTTTTTGGCTCTTTCTATTGCCAAAGTTTCAACTTTATCTACAAATTCACAACCGCCGTAATATCTTCTTCCGGGATAACCTTCGGCATATTTGTTTGTTAAAACCGAACCTTGTGCCTGCATAACAGCTTTTGATGTATGATTTTCAGATGCAATAAGCTCAATATTATTCTCTTGTCTTTGATGTTCTTCTTCAATAATGTTTGCAATTTCCAAATCAACTTTTTTTAAATCTTCCATATTATACTCCCGATATTTTTAATAGCAAGATTATACAATATTTTATTTTTTGAAAAAAGAGTTAATTTGTTAAAACTTTTAATAAATTGATAGAATTACAATAATATAAATTAAGTTACGGGTAAATAAAATGAAAAGTATTATTTTAAAAAAGAATGAAGAAAAAAGAATAAAATCCGGACATCAATGGATTTTTTCAAATGAAATAAAAAACATTTCCGATAAAATTCAAATCGGAGAAATAGTTCAGTGTTATGATTTTTCAAATAACTTTATAGGTATCGGGTTTTATAATCCACACTCATTAATCGCTTTTAGATTAATTTCCAGAAAAGATGAAATTGTAAACACAGCATTTTGGGAAGAAAAAATAAACAAAGCCTTTGAGTTAAGGAAAACCATTTATCCTAACCAAATTTCTTATAGAGTAGTTTATGGTGAAAGCGATGATATAAGCGGTTTTATATTAGATAAATATGAAGATTATTGCGTAGCCCAATTTGTATCCGCAGGAGCAGATAAATACAAACATGATATTTTAGAAGCGGTACAAAATGTTATAAAACCTAAAGGAATAATGATAAGAAACGATTCTCATTTAAGGAAGCTTGAAAATTTAAACGGTGAAAACGAAATATATTTTGGAAATATTCCCGATAATATCATAATAACGGAAAACGACATTAAATATTATGTAAATATAAAAACGGGACAAAAAACCGGTTTCTTTTTCGACCAACGGGATAACAGATTACTGTTCCAAAAATATTGTAAAGATAAAAAAGTTTTGGATTGTTTTACGCATACCGGAGCATTCGGATTAAATGCATTAAAAGCAGGTGCAAAAGAAGTTTTGTTTGTAGACTCTTCAAAGCCTTCTTTGGAAATTGCATCTAAAAATTATGAATTAAACGGTTATAAAAATTTTAATGCATTGGTTGCCGATGCACAGGAATATATTTGTTCTCCGCAGGCACAAGAAGAAAATTTTGAAGTTGTTAATATCGATCCGCCTGGACTTATAAAAAGCAAAAAAGATTTTTTTGCCGGATATAAACATTATGCAAAACTTAACGAACAAGCTATAAGATTATTAAAGAATGGTGGAATCTTTGCAACAAGTTCTTGCTCACATCATTTATCAATGAACGACTTTAAAAAAATGTTACAAGAAGCTGTTGCAAAAGCAAATAAAAAAGCAATTTATTTAGAGCTTTCAACACAATCAAAAGATCATCCTATACTTGTCTCTATGCCGGAAACTCAGTATTTAAAATTTGCAGTATTAAAAATTTATTAATTTAACAAAAATAAAAAATCTCTCGTTATTAAAATAGCGAGAGATTTTTATCATGATAAAAACCTTATTTCTTAGCTGCTTTCTTCTTTGCTGTTTTTTTAACTGCTTTTTTTACAGCTTTTTTTGCAACTTTTTTTACGGCTTTTTTCGTTGTTTTTTTTGCAGCTTTCTTTGGAGCCTTTTTAACAACTTTTTTTACAGCTTTCTTTGCAACTTTTTTTGCAGCTTTCTTTTTGCAACCGCAAGCCATAACACTCTCTCCTTTGTCTCAAAAGAGACATATTTTATTTCCCAATTAAAATTGGGATTTTTTTATTGTTTACGCCTTAGCTCTTGTACTTCTATCTTTCAAATATTTTATATATTCAGGAAAACTTTTTATAGATTTCTGATTACCAACCCAAACAAAAGCACTGTTCCTTGTTGATAATTCTATTTTTTCAATATTGTCGGATATTTGGTCGTCAAACCATGCGGAAGCAATTATAATTCTTGAACTTACCGTTTTAGATACTGTTAATAATTCCGTTCTCAAAATTTTTTGAATTTCAGAAACAAGAGGAGTGGATTCTTTAAAGACAACATACAATGCCATAGGATATTCTTTTGAATATTGTTTCAATATTATCTTGTAATTTTCTCTGTCTATAACATTGCTATAAAACAAATTTTTTGTATCGATATTTTTTTCTTGCAATACAAAATCCTGTGCATAACAGAAAAGATTTGCACTTAAAATTATTGTAAATGCTGATAATAAAATTTTCAAATTCATTTTTTTTATTATATAAAGTTTTAAAAAAAATGCAAAATTTTTTTATTTTATTTTCAATAGATGCTCGGCATTTACATGCATTATTTTTTCAAAAAAATCTTTTTCTATGTTTAAACTTTTAATTAATTCTATATTCTCTTTTGGATTTCCGACGGGAAAATCTGTTCCGAACAAAATTTTATTTTGATTATGTTTATTTAATAATCTGTAAATTTGTTCTTTTTGCATAAAAACAAGTGAAGATGAAGTATCAATATAAAAATAATCATCACCTATAATTACATTATCTTTTTCAAGTCCGTCCCACATTCTAAAACCACCCATGTGAGCCGCTATAAATTTCATTTCGGGGAAATGTTTTTTTACATTTAACATTTGTTTCGGTCCTGCTTGAATAAGCCCGGTCAAAGATAATTCGTAACCGCAATGAAAAAGAATAGGGATTTGTAATTTTTGTATTTTTTCGTATACAGGAAATACTCTTTCATCATCAATATAAAACATTTGAAATTCAGGTTGAAATTTTATTCCCTGTGCATTTTCTTTTATTCTATCGAGTTCATAAGACCATTTTTCATAAAAAGGATGAAGTGAGGCAAATTTTATAAATCTGTCTGATTTTATTGAAAACAACCAATTATTAATATGATCAACTTGTTCCGGTCTTGTTGCAACGGAAGCAATAACACTTTTTGAAACACCGCTTTCATCCATAACGGACAGTGCATTGTCTACGGTAGGAAGTGCCGTCATAGGTCTTCTGTAAGAAGATTCCAAAAATTCTTTTGCCTTCTCGGCTATTTTATCCGGCCATAAATGAGTGTGAAAATCTATAATTTCCATATTTGCTCTAATATTAAAAACATCTTCTTGATGAAACAAAACATAAATTTAAACAAATTGTTAAGAATCATTTCAATTATATAACTATTTAAAGCCAAAGTAAACTTATGTATACTGGTTAAATACATTTTCTTGCAAAAGTAATAATATTTTTTGTATAATCAACAAAATTAGCTTTAAAGAGTAAAATACACACACAAACGGATTGTTCAAAAGTCCCTTTGTAAAGGGTTTGAAAGTTGGAAGTTTGTGGAGGTCACTGTTTTAAAGTGAAAAAAAACTAAAAGGAGACGTAAAAATGGCAAACGTAACAATGAAGTCGTTGTTGGAATCCGGTGTTCATTTCGGGCACCAAACAAGAAGATGGAACCCAAAAATGAGTAAATACATTTTTGGTAGCAGAAACAAAATTCATATCATTGATCTTCAAAAAACTTTAAAAGAACTCAAAAAAGTTTACAAAGTAGTTAGAGATTACGCAGCAGAAGGTAAAGAAATTCTTTTCGTAGGAACAAAAAAACAAGCTCAAGAACCAATAAAAGAGGAAGCTTTAAGATGTGGTGCATATTTTGTATGCAACAGATGGTTAGGCGGAACTCTTACAAACTTTGAAACATTAAAGAAATCCATAGCAAGATTAAAAGAACTTGAAGCAATGAAAGAAAACGGAATATTTCAGGTTCTTTCAAAAAAAGAACAATCTCAAAAAGAAAAAGAAAGAATTAAATTAGAAAAATCTCTTGAAGGTTTAAAACAAATGACAAAACTTCCGGAGGTTATGTTTATTATAGATCCTGTTGAAGAAGCAACAGCTTTGGCAGAAGCGAAAAAATTAAATATTCCGGTTGTTGCAGTTTGCGATACACACTGTGATCCGGATTTAATAGATCATCCTATACAGGGAAACGATGATGCAATAAGAGCAGTAAAGTTGTTCTGTTCCGTTATAGCAGATGCAATACTTGAAGGTAAAGGAATAGAAAATAAACAAGAAGACGGTGCAACCGAAACACCAGCAGAAGAAACGGAAGTAAAAGAAGAAAAAGCAGTTGAAGAACCTGTAGCAGAAGAAAAAGTAGAAGAAGTTAAAGGAGAATAATTATGTCAGCTATTGAACTTATAACAAAATTAAGAGAAATGACGGGTGCAGGAATAAAAGACTGCAATAATGCATTAAAAGAAGCAAATAACGATATAGAAGCAGCCGTTAAAATATTGAGAGAAAAAGGTATAGCTTCAGCAGTTAAAAGAGCAGACAGATCTGCAAAGCAGGGTGTTGTTGTTGCACAAATCAGTGAAGATAAAAAACAAGGTGTTCTTGTTGAATTAAACTGCGAAACTGACTTTGTTGCAAGAACGGATAAATTTAAAGAACTTGCTAACAGTTTAGCATCTTTTGTTATGAAATCTTCTCCAAAAGATAACATATTGGAACAAAAGTTTGACGATACAAGAACAGTTCAAGATGTTATTAAAGAAGCTATCGGAACTATAGGTGAAAATATAGTTTTGAAAAGAACAGTTAAATACGTAACAACCGGAGAAATTGCATCGTATATTCACATGAATAATTCATTGGGAGTTTTGGTAAGTTTTGAAGCTCCTGCAGATGTTATGGCAAGTGAAGCATTTAAAAATCTTGAAAAAGAAATCGCAATGCAAATAGCAGCAGTAAGCCCTCTTTATATAACGAGAGATCAAGTTACTGCGGAAGAAATTGCAAAAGAAAAAGAAATTTATGTAAAACAACTTCAGGAAGAAGGTAAGCCTGCAAACATAATAGATAAAATTGTTATTGGAAAGTTAAACAAATTTTATTCTCAAATATGTTTAATGGAACAACCTTATATGAGAGAAGAAAAAGAATCTATTAAAAACGTTATTGCAAAAGTAAGCAAAGATATAGTTGTTAAAAATTTTGCAAGATTTAAAATAGGTGAATAATTAATGAATAAATCTAAAAGGGTTTTATTAAAACTTTCAGGTGAAACATTAGCTTCCAACGGAAATTGTGTTGATGTAAATGCCGTTCAAGAAATAGTTGAAGAAATAAAACCCGTTTTAGATAAAAAAATACAAGTTGCAATAGTTGTAGGTGCCGGTAATATTTGGAGAGGTGCCAATAAAAATATAGACAGAGTATCTGCCGATAAAATGGGAATGCTTGCCACGGCAATAAATGCAATTGCAATAGCTGAAACATTTAAAGCAAATAATATTAAATCTGTGGTTTTATCTGCTTATGCAGTAACAAATTTTTGTGAAATTTTTTCAAAGGAAAAAGCAGATAAATATTTAAATGAAGGTTATGTGGTTGTATTTGCAGGCGGGACAAGTAATCCTTTCTTTACAACGGATACAACAGCGGCTTTGAGAGCCAGCGAAATAAAAGCAGATATTATTCTTAAAGCAACACAAGTAGATGGTGTATATACCGCAGATCCAAAAAAAGATAAAACCGCAACCAAATATGACAAAATATCTTTTCAGGAAGCAATAGACAAAAACTTAAAAATAATGGATATAAGTGCTTTCTTACTTTGTAAAGAAAACAATATTGCAATATATGTTTTCGATTTTCATAAAAAAGGTAATTTATTAAAAGTTTTAGACGGACAAAATATAGGAACAATCGTTTGTTAATTTCGGAGGATATATGTTACCAAAACAAGCTTTAAGTGCCGGCGAAGAAGCAATGAAAAAAACAATAGAAAAAGTTAAACATGACTTTTCTACCGTAAGAACTGGAAGAGCAAATGCCGCCTTATTAGACGGTATAAAAGTTGAAAGTTACGGTTCTTTATTGGCATTAAATCAAGTTGCGGGTGTAAGCGTTCCGGATGGAAGAACTCTTGAAATAAGACCATGGGATATGTCTCAGCTTGCTGCAATAGAAAAAGCAATATTGAAATCGGATTTAGGACTTACTCCGGTAAACGACGGTAAATTAATAAGGATTTCTATTCCCGCTTTAACAGAAGAAAGAAGAAAAGAAATTATTAAAGTTGTAAATAAAATGTCTGAAGATTACAAAGTTGCAGTAAGAAACGAAAGAAGAAACATTATAGATCAAATTAAACAAGCCGAGAAAAACAAAGAAATAACCGAAGACGACAGAAAAAAATATGAAAACGATTCTCAAAAACTTACCGATACTTATATAAAAAAGATAGAAGATTTGGTTAAACAAAAAGAAGAAGATTTAATGAAAATATAAACTCTAAATAGGAGGGTTTTAAAATGGCTTATCAAATTAACAAAGATGTTTGTGTTGGTTGCGGAGCATGCGAAGCAACATGTCCTGCAAGTGCAATATCCCAGGCAGAAGACGGCAAATATAAAATAGGTGATGCTTGTGTAGATTGCGGTTCATGTGCAGCAGGTTGCCCTGTTTCAGCAATTTCACAAAAGTAAATAAATGTCTTTAAAAGAACAAATTGACTCATCCAAGTTACCGAAACATATAGCAATAATTATGGACGGCAACGGAAGATGGGCAAAGAAAAAGTTTTTACCGAGAATTGTCGGTCATACTAATGGGGTCAAAACAGTTAAGAATATTGTAGAATGTGCAAGAAAACTTAACATAAAAGTTTTGACCCTATATGCTTTTTCTACGGAAAACTGGATAAGACCGCAAGAAGAAATATCGGGTTTAATGAATCTTTTAAAAAGTTATTTAAAAAGCGAACTTGAAACTATGCTCACCAACAAAGTATCGTTTAGAGTAATAGGAGATATAAGTAAGTTTTCAAAAGATTTGCAGGATGAAATTCTTAGTGTAACGGAAAAGACAAAAAACAATAAAGAAATGATATTGAATATTGCTCTTAATTATGGTGCAAGACAGGAAATTTTAAGAGCATTTAAACTATTACAAGAACAAAATATCACAAACCCGACCGAACAGGATATTTCAAATAATTTATATACAAGCGGGATGCCCGATCCGGATTTGTTGATAAGAACGTCCGGTGAAATGAGAATATCAAACTTTTTATTATGGCAAATTGCATACAGTGAAATATATGTAACGGATGTTTTATGGCCGGATTTTAGTGAAGAAGAGTTTTATAAAGCCATAATAGAGTATCAAAAAAGAGAAAGAAGGTTTGGAGGAATATAATGTTACTAACAAGAATTTTAACGGCAATTGTAGGAATACCTATAGTTCTCTTATGTATATATTACGGTAAAATTCCTTATTTTATTATGTTTTTTGTTGTTATATTTTTTGCAGTACTTGAATTTTACAATATATGCAGAAAATATAAACCTTTAAATATTTTAGGTATATTAATAGCCGTTATTTTTTATTTATCGTTATATACCATTAATAATCAAAATATAATAGCAACAATAGCAATTTGTTCAATATTTATAATATTTTTTGCAGCAATGTTAAGAAACAATATTGAAAATGTATCAAGTTCTATTGCAATTACATGTTTTGGTGCCTTTTTTATTACCTGGACATTATTTCACATGGTATTAATAAGGAACTTGGAATATGGTATGCAATATATAATATTCTTGTTTGTAAATATATGGTGTTTGGATACCGGTGCATACTTTATAGGTAAGAAGTTCGGCAAACATAAATTGGCTGTTCTTGTAAGTCCTAAAAAAACTATTGAAGGAGCAATAGCCGGTTTGGTAACGGCAATTATAGTATCTGTATTATGCCAACAAATATTTATGCAAAATATTATTTCTGTTAGCAATGCAATAATTTTTGCAATTATCATTGCCATAGTAGGTCAATTTTCCGATTTGGCAGAATCGTTATTTAAAAGAGATTGTAATATAAAAGATTCGGGAAATATTATTCCAGGACACGGCGGGATGTTGGACAGGTTTGATTCTTACCTATTTGCCGCTCCGATATTCTACTATGCAATAATACTATTGCATTAAACGAAACGGATTTATCTTTTAAATAATAATTTTGCATTTACTTCCCTTATGTACCGCTTTGCTTTTGTACACTTCAGTCAGCAAATGCTTCATTCTTATTTAAAATATTAAATCCTTTGAAAGCAAACAACGGCTATAAGGATTTTTATATTTTACTTTCTTCATTCTAATACAAAATCTTAAGGTCTTAAACGACAAAAGCAAATTAAAAAACATGGAAACTTCATAAAAGTAATATTTAATAATTTGCAATAATGCCATAATGTATTAAATTATGATATTATTATTTTAATTTACTATTTTATTTTTTATGATTTATAGTTTGTTTCGTTCCATTACCTCTAGTATAAACATGTTTGCTACTACCATCTTTATATTGAATATACTCTTCTTTTGTAATAGAAGTTGGTCCGCTATTAGACCAATTTGTACTCGTTTTATTAGCACCATGATAATTTGTCTTTGTAGCTCTTCCATAGTTGTTATTTGAATTACCACTACCTTTTGCATAACTTAAACCGCTAAACAAAAATAATACTGCTAACATTAAAGATATTTTTTTCATTTCCTTCTCCTTTTTTAATTATCTTCAACAACAAAATTTTTGTCTTTACATCCTTTCTATTATTGTTCATCATAGAACATTTGTCCTAAACTTTTCCCAACAGCTGCTCCTGCAGGAGCTCCAACTACACCACCAAAATCTCCAACTAAAGCACCTAATCCCCAACCTACTATTCCTCCTACTATTGCTCCTACTGAACCGGAAAATTCTCGTTCACTATTTCGTCTTTCTAATTCCATTTGTTGCTGTCTTTCTAATTCTAATTGTTGTCTGTAATAAATTTCTTCTTGTTGTTGTCTTCTATCTCTTTCTAATTGTTCTCTCCAATCAAAATCACCATTTTCCACTTGGGAAGCCCTTTCTGCTGCATCATTATATCCTTTTATAATAGGTGGAACAATAATAGATATAATAATTGATAAAATAATAAAAGTTATAAAAATTAAATTTGTTTTAGTTGTTTTCGTTACTCTTGTCAATTGTAAAATATCTTCTTTATATGTTTTTTCATCATTATTTTTTAAATATAATCCTTTACCTTTTACCGTTGAAATATCAATCATAGTATTTTGAGCATTACAAGAAGGGCATTTGTTTCTTTTATTAAGAATAAATAAATAAAGAACAATTGAACCGGCAATACAAGCGAAAACAGCTTCAGGATAATAAATAGCAGACAAGAGAGATGGTAAAGCAGATAAAAAACATCTCATAAAGCCACTGTAATTATTTACAGAATAACCTACTGTTCCACAGTTTCCACATATTTTTTTTGTTTCAATCATACTTTTTCTCCTTTTTCTTTTTAATTTTTCACTCATTACAAATTTTTTCTGAATTTTTAATAGTTATTTTTATTTTCCTCCTTTAAATGTTTTTATAAAATTTTCCAACAAAACATCATCTAAATCAATATATTTTCCTTTATATAAACATATTGGCTTTGTTTCGTTATTTCCTTCTTCATGAGGAAATTCTTTATGCAACGGAATTTGATATACGGCAAAATATTTACATTTTTCATTTTTACAAGTTTCAACTATTACTTTTCCCTCTTCAACACTATCATCACCGATATAATTATGAACAAACTCAATATTTCTTAATAACATTTGATTACACTTTAAACAGTTCTTTGTTTCTTTATGCCACATCCAATAATCTTTATTACTGTTATTTGAATTTACATTAGAATAACAATCTTTAATTAAATTAACTGCTTCATTATATTTCACATCTTTTTGTATATTGCAAGAAATCAATAATATTACACAAAACAAACAACAAACTAAAAATCGTTTCATAATAATACTCCTTATTTTTTATTTTTAGAATTTTTGAAAGGAAAGCTTTTGGTAGGAAAAATAAAAACGGCTGACTTATTTTGTGGATAGTCAAATGCACAAAACAAACAGCCGTGGTTCCTTGCCCCAAAGGGTAAAGAACACTTGGAATAAAAGGTTAAGTTAATTAGTCTTAACCCTTTATTCCTATACGGTCTGCTTTTGGCTTGACTATCCTTTTTCCTAAGAAAAAGCATATCCTTTCGGATTCCAAAAACATTCAATATTAAGTTGTAAACTACAAATAAATTTTAACATAAAAAATCTGTATTATCAATTAAAACTTTTATAAAAAATGATAGAATATTTAAAATAAATTTGAGGATAAAGTATGGAACTGAAAATAAAGGGAATATATAAACATTTTAAAGGTGATTATTATCTTGTAGAAGATGTTGCTACACATAATGAAACAGGTGAAAAGTATGTAGTTTACAGAGCTTTGTATGGAAGTACCGGATTATTTATAAGACCTTATGATATGTTTGTTTCAGAAGTTGACCACAAAAAATATCCGAATGTTAAACAAAAATACAGATTTGAATTGCAAAACATTCAAATCAAAAAATCTAAAATATAAAATACCTTATTGTCGTTGTTGGCTTCCAAAGGATTTTAAGATTTTAAGCTATAACGAAGTATTTGCCGACTGAAGTGTACATAAAATATAGCGAAGCGATTGGTACTCGAAGAAGGCAAATACAAAGTTAGAGCTTAAAAGATAAATCCGTTTCGCTAAGATAAATTATTTAATTTATCTTATACTTAACTTACACCCGCAATATTTCTGACTGTATAATCCTAATTTTTTGATTTTGTGTACCCCGTCGTAATGAATCTTTCTCGGGTCAACATAAACAAAATTTAAACCGTTTTTAGCTGCTAAATCTTGGCATATTTGTTTTATAACATCATGTTTTTGGTAAGGGCTGGATAAGAGTGTTGTTGAAAAGTTTTTTATATTGTTTTGCTTTGCAACTTCTACCATTTTTTCTAATCTTTTTAAGTAACAATAATAACATCTTCCTTTATCACACTTAACGGCATCATTAAGCCATAAATCTTCATACTTAGTTTCATCATCTAACCAATCGGCTTTTATTTCCAACTTTTGTATATTTAACAGATCCATATACTTATTCCAAGTATCGTATCTTGCCAAATGTTCTTTTAACGGATAAATATTAGGATTAAACCACAAACTTATTATTTCATATTCTTGTAATAACGTTATTGTCGATGCACTACATGGTGCACAACAAGTATGCAACAAAATCTTTTCCATACTAAAACAACTCTTTTTGGTTGGTTATTTTTTTGGGTAACGGCAAATTTAAGTGCTTGTATGCCAAATCGGTAACGACTCTTCCGCGAGGCGTTCTTGCAAGAAAACCTAACTGAATTAAATAAGGTTCATAAACATCCGATATAGTATCCGCATCTTCGGATACGGAAACTGCCATTGTATCAATTCCTACGGGACCACCAGAAAATTTTTCTATCATTGTGGTAAGAATTAGTCTATCCATTTTATCAAGCCCGATATCATCTATTTCCAAAGCATCAAGACCTTCTTTTGCTATTTGTTTATTTATTATCCCACCTGTTTTAATTTCAGCAAAATCTCTAACCCTTTTTAAAAGTCTGTTAACAATTCTCGGCGTTCCTCTTGACCTTCTTGCAATTTCAAGTGCACCTTCTTCATCTGTTTGAACATTAATTATAGAACTTGATCTTTTAACTATCTTAACCAGTTCATCCGTAGTATAATAGTTTAAATGTTCTATTATACCGAATCTGTCTCTTAACGGGCTTGATAACATACCTGCACGTGTCGTTGCACCTATCAATGTAAATTTTGGAACAGGCAGCTTTATTGTTTTTGCCGAAGGCCCCTGACCGATAATAATATCAAGTTCAAAATCTTCCATTGCGGGATATAATGCTTCTTCTACCAAATGGTTCATTCTATGTATTTCATCTATAAAGAAAACATCACCTTCTGAAAGGTTTGTTAAAATTGCAGCCAAATCCCCCACTCTTTCAAGAACAGGGCCTGATGTTGTTCTTAAATTTCCACCCATTTCTTTTGCAATAATATGTGCAAGCGTGGTTTTTCCCAGACCCGGAGGAGCATAAAACAAACAATGATCTAAAGGTTCATTTCTTTTCCTTGATGCTTCAATAAAAACCTTTAAATTATTTTTAAGCTTTTGTTGTCCGATAAAATCGTCAAGACTTTTCGGTCTTAACGAATTTTCAAATTTTTGTTCCGGACTTAAATTTTCCGGATCTATGATTCTGTTATCTTCGTTCATAAAATTCTCTATTCCAAGCCGTTTATATGATTATACAATATTTGAGCAATTTCTTTGTTTGCTTTTGCTGTTGGATGTCCATCGTCCTTTATTCTATAACCATTATCAACAGGTATAAAATTTTCATCTAAAAAAATAAAATCTAAATTCGTTTCTTTTAATCTTTTTATAAAAGATTTTTTAACATATTCATTCCATACTATTATTGTTAATTTTGAATTATATTTTTCTTCTACTATTTTATTCATTTCTTTTAAAGTTTTTATCACATAATTTTCATAATACGGTTGAAAATATTCGTCTATCACCGGAAGAAAAACTTTTCTAAAAATATAACTTCTTATAAATATATATTTTATTTTATTTATTAATGTAGATATATATAAGCTGTTATTTTTTAATATATATATATCCGAACAAGGACCTTCAATTCTAAATAATCTCAACATATGTTCA
>JAEEGL012114847.1_pt1 | contig 16385 bp, 12 predicted proteins | sample 9134231 | NCBI WGS metagenome assembly JAEEGL01 (sample SAMN16246548, study PRJNA631951) | gut metagenome | biome: gut microbiome; feature: rumen; material: fiber-attached | host: Bos | place: Iran: Karaj | collected 2018-10
CGGTGAGCTGGACCAGGGAATACGGCAAGGGGCGCGTGTTCTACACTTCGTTCGGACATGACAGCAGGGCGTTTCTCGACCCTGTCCGCCTGCGTCACATTATCGCCGGGCTCCAGTATTGCCTACGCGATCTGTAGGCGGGATGTCACGGGGGAGAACATCATGGGCTTATCAAGAAGATGTTTCATCGGTTCCGCCGCGATGGCGGGCGGCGCGTGCATTTCCGGATACGCGGCGGGCAGGCCGTTCCTCTCCGGCAAACCGCAGCTCGCGGTCATCGGCTGTGGCCGCATTGTCGCCACGGTGCTTCTCCCCGCGTTCCTGAACGAGGATATCGTGATAGTCGCCGCCTGCGACTGCGACCGTTCGCGCGCCGAAGGTACGCGCAAGGTAGTGGAGGACTTCTACGCCCAGCGGCCGGAGCGGGGCATCAAGCCGGGCGCCTGCCGCGCCGAGACGGACTTCAGGAAGATACTCGCCGATCCTTCCATCGATGCGGTGGTGATAGCGACGCCCGACCACTGGCACGCCTACATCACGGTAGAGGCCCTGAGGGCGGGGAAAGACGTCTACTGCGAGAAGCCGCTCACGTACTCGATCGGCGAGGCGAAGACGGTGATTGCGGCCCAACGCAAGTTCGGCGGGGTCTTGCAGACCGGCGCCATGCAGCGCAGCGATGCCGAATTCCGTACGGCGGTGGAAATCGTACGCAACGGATATCTCGGCGAAATCAAGCATATCGACTGCCATTTCTGGTCACCGCCGCATCCGCATGTCGACTACCGCAATCCGCAGAAAGCGGCAGAGGAGGGCGCTCCAAATCCCGACTGCGACTTCGACATGTGGTGCGGTCCTGCCCCGCTCGTGAAATATTCCGATCAGCTGGCCCCGCGCGGCATGCACAAGTTTTTCCCGAATTTCTGGCGTTCGGACGAGCTTTTCGGAACTGGCGGCGTGGGCGACTGGGGTGCGCACCACCTTGACATAGCGCAATGGGCGCTGGACATGGACAAGTCCGGCCCTGTCGAGCTGATCAAATCCGATGCGCCGCCATCTCCCAACAAGCTGCAGGCGGGGCGGCGCGTCTACGGCGCCAAGGTGCGCTACGCAAACGGAACGGTGATCGAGCATCTTGCGGAGTTCCGCAACAAGGAGGGCGAATACAACTGGGGTTGCGTGTTCTACGGAACCAAGGGTCTGATGTGCGTCAACCGCATCAAGTTCGGACTGTGGGTCGGGGAAGGCGTGGGACCTTCCAAGGAAGTGAGAGATGGAATCGTGGACGGTTCCTTCGACGGGATGAAGAAGATATGCTTCTACAACCGCACGCCGCGCACATCGCTGCCGGAATTCGGTAGCTCGTGGAACGCCGCCGTCGTCAAGGCCATCAACCATTTCGACCTCAAGAACGCCCCGATCAAGGTGTACAAGACCAAAGGCGGCCATCGCGCCGACTTCATCCAGCGCATGCGCGACAGAAAGGAACCGTGCTCTCCGGCCGAAACCGGCGGTCGTACGGCCATACTCTGCGGCATGTTCAACATAGGCTACAGGTATGATGTCGGTTTTGCGTGGAATCCGGCCGTCAACGATTTCGCCTCCGGATCGGGCGATCCCTCGTGGCTCACGCGCACTTCATGGCGCAGGGGCTTCGAACCCAAGGTGTGACCCGGTCCCGGGCGGAGACAGGTACGGCAGGCCCTCGTTCACTGACGAGCAAAAAAAACGAGAAAAGTGTTGCGTGTGCCGTCAGATTTAGGTATGATTTCCACCATGCTTTCTGTTAGGCATGGAAGGTCTATGATCTTCAGCCGAAAGAAAAGGAGAATGACCATGAACAACATCAAGAAGATAACTGTCCTGGCTTGCGCGTGCATTGCCGCCCTGGCCGTGTCCGCCCGTCCCGGCCCATACGGTTTTGGCCCCCGCCATCACCACCATCACCATCATGGCGCGGCGGTCGGTGCCGGCATCCTTGGCGCCGGAATACTTGGCGCGGCGATCATCGACGCCGCCACGCGTCCCGATACGGTAATCGTGCAGCAGCCTACCGTGGTTGCACCGGCGCCCGTCGTGGTGCAGCAGCCAACTACCGTAGTCGCGGCTCCCACGGTGGTTTCGACCGGCCACTACGAAACCCGCATCCAGAACGTATGGGTCGAGGGGCGGTATGTTGACCAGGTGGCCGCCAACGGCGCGGTGATCCGCACATGGCAGCCCGGCCACTACGAACAGCAGTCAACCCAGGTCTGGGTGCCTTAAATGGCTTCGGACTTTCTGGTCTTCGACCATGTAACGAAACGTTTCGGCGCGCTGACCGCGGTCGATGACGTTTCGTTTTCCATCCAGAAGGGGGAGTTCTTCTCCCTTCTGGGGCCGTCCGGTTGCGGCAAGACCACGCTGCTGCGCATGGTCGGCGGGTTCGAACGGCCGGATTCGGGTCGCATATACCTTGACGGCAAGGACATAACGGACGCACCGCCGAACGCGCGGCGCGTCCATACCGTCTTCCAGAACTACGCGCTTTTCCCGACGATGACGATCTGGGACAATATCGCGTTTTCCCTGCGCCTTGCCAAGAAGCCCAAGGCCGAGATCGAGGAGAGCGTCGACGCGATACTTGAGATGATCAGGATGTCGGACCATGCGTGGAAGTATCCAAACCAGCTTTCCGGCGGGCAGAAACAGCGTGTCGCGATCGCGCGCGCTCTCGTGGACAGGCCGCAGGTGCTGCTTCTCGACGAACCCCTCGCGGCCCTGGACCTGAAGCTGCGCCAGCACATGCTGCTCGAGCTCGACACGATCCACGACCAGGTCGGCATCACGTTCGTCTACGTGACGCACGACCAGGGCGAGGCGATGTCGCTTTCCGACAGGATCGCCGTCATGAACGCCGGAAGGGTGGAGCAGCTCGACAAGCCGGCGAAGATATACGAGGCGCCGAAAAGCTCCTTCGTCGCGTCGTTCATCGGCGACACCAACTTCTTCTCCGGCACGATCGAGACCGTGGACGGCGACTACTGCACCATCCATCGCGACGGTTTCCCCGCGATAATGGCGTACAATGACAGAAACCTCGCCGTGGGGCAGCGCGTGGATCTTTCGGTCCGCCCCGAGAAGATCAGGGTGACGCTGAATCCGCCGCCGCCCGACAAGGGCGCGGGCATCAACGTGTTCCCTTCGAGCGTCCAGGACATCGTCTATCAGGGCGTCTACACCAAGTACTGGATAAAGGTCGGCGACCTTCGCGTGTCGGCGATCAAGCCGCATTCGCGCTTTCTCCTCGATCAGGAGACGATAACTTGGAACGACAATGTGTTCGTCTGGTGGCATCCTGACGACGGATACATGGTGGAAGTGCAATGAGCGGGAAGCGTGCGTCGAAAAAATCCGAATGGCTCGTCACGCTGCCTTCCTTCGCGTGGCTGTTCGTCTTTTTCGCCGTGCCGGCGTTGATCGTGCTGGCCTTCACGTTCCACGGGCATACCGCCAACGGCGGCGTGGGCGAATGGAGCCTTTCCACATGGCGCGAGCTTGTCGACCCCGACTATCCCACGATCGTCTGGAAGACGATACGGATATCCTTCGAGGTGACGGTATGGTGCGTGCTGCTGGCTCTTCCATGCGCATATGCGATCGCCAGGATGAACAAGCGCTGGCGGGCCCTCGTAGCGGGCGCGATAATGCTGCCGTTCTGGACGAGTTTCGTCGTGCGCGTCTTCGCGTGGAAGACCATGCTCCATCCCGACGGCTGGCTGCAGTCCTGCTACCACGCATACCTGCATTTCAAGTACTGGCTGTTCGCCTGGGTGCCTGGAATGCACATCCCCACGACCGGCGGCGGAGGCGGGGAATGCCTGATCGGCATAGCGAACTGCACGATAGACGCCGCCAAGACCACGATCCTCGATTCCGAGATCGCGGTGGTGCTCGTTTCGATATACTCGTTCCTTCCTTTCGCGATCATGCCCATGTACACGGCGGCTGAGAAGTTCGACTTCTCGCTTCTGGAGGCGGCGCGCGACCTTGGCGCGAAGAACTTCTACGCGTTCTGCAGGATCTTCGTGCCGGGGATACGCCAGGGCATCGTCTCCGCGATACTGATGGTGTTCATCCCCGCGATAGGTTCGTACGTCATACCCCAGATGCTGGGCGGCACCGATTGCGTCCTCATCGGCAACAAGATATTCATGCGCGCCATTCAGAACCGCAACATACCGCATGCGTCCGCCCTCGCCACGCTGATGGCGGTTTCCGTGCTGCTGCCGATGGGCCTGGCGATGTGGTGGCGGCGGCGCCAGACGGAACGCGACCGCAAGCGCCTCGAGATACGCACCGCCCAGCTGATGACCACGGGAGGGAGCAGATGAAACGGTCGTTCTTCTCCGTGGTGATGCTTGCGCTCGTGCTCGCGTTCCTGTACGTGCCCATACTCCTCGTATTCGTGTATGCCTTCGTGCCCAACGGCATATCGATGTCGTTCTACAACTCGGACGGCGAGTTCATCGGCCTGACGGGCCGCTGGTACGCGCAGATATTCAATGGCGGATATGCGCTCAAGGGGCTCATGCAGAGCTTCTGGCTCTCGCTCGAGGTCGCCGGCATCGCCACGGTCGCCTCCTGCGTGATAGGAACGACCTCCGCGATAGCGCTCCACCGCTGGAAAGGACGCCTGCAGAGCATCCACCACGCGCTCGTCTACACGCCGCTCATCATGCCGGACATCCTTATCGGAATCTCCCTGCTGATGCTCTTCGTGGCCTGCAGCGTCGAGTGCGGGTTCTGGACGATCCTCATCGCGCACGTGACGTTCTGCGTGTCGTACGTGGTGATGACGATACTGGCGCGCCTCCAGGATTTCGACGACCGCCTCATAGAGGCGGCATACGATCTTGGCGCGTCACCGCTCTATGCGTTCTTCCACGTGCAGCTTCCGATCCTGATGCCCGGGATCATCGCGGGCGGGCTCCTCGCGTTCACGCTTTCGATAGACGATGTCGTGATCACCTCCTTCGTGAACGGCGCGGGCACCAACACGTTCCCGACGTACGTGAGTTCCATGACCAAGCATTCGCGGAACCTTCCCGCCGTGTTCGCTCTTTCGACTTTGATGCTCGTATTTACCTGCGTGCTGGCTGGCCTTTCCAAGTTCATCGCGCGGGGCAACCAACAAAAACAGAAAGGAACCAGTTGAAATGAAGCGTATGTCTGCCTGCGTGGCGGCGATCGCGGGGGCGGTCGCATTGCTGTCCGGATGTGGATCGAAAGAGGAGGTGGCCGTAGCCGACAAGCCGGTCGCCGAGAAGAAGGCGGGCGTGGACCTGTCCAGCCAGGCGGCAGCGGCCGCGAAGGCGAGCGGGATAGATCTCTCCAAGGGGCCGGCCGGCGGCGAGCTGCACATCTACACGTGGTCCGACTACATAGCGCCCGACGTCCTGTCCGGCTTCGAGAAGGCCCTTGGATGCAAGATCGTGATAGACACGTTCGATTCCAACGAGGCCATGTACGCGAAACTCAAGGCGGGCGGCACGGGCTACGACATCATCACGCCGTCCTCCTACCAGATCGGCGTAATGATCCGCGAGAAGATGGTCGTTCCGCTCGACCATTCCAAGGTGCCCAACCTCAAGGACTTCGACCAGCGTTTCGTCACGCAGATCATCGATCCCACATTCAAGTACACCGTACCGTATTGCGTGACGTACGGCGGACTCATCTACCGCAAGAACAAGATACCGAAGGATGCCGCGGTGGACAGCTGGGCGATTCTCGGGAACCCGGCGCTGAAGGGACGCATCACGCTTCTCGACGACATCCGCGAAACGATCGGCTGCGCATTGATGTACCTCGGCTATTCGGTCAACTCGACCAGCCAGGAAGAAATCGACAAGGCCACGGCGAAGGCCCTCGAGTGGCGCTCCAACATAAGGAAATACGATTCCGAAAGCTACAAGACGGAAATCCCGTCCGGCGCCTCGTACCTTGCATATGGCTATTCCTCCGATTCGGTGCAGGTCATAGTCGGCGACGAGGATGAGGGCATGGAGCCCCGTCCGGACATCGGGTTCGTCCTTCCCAAGGAAGGTTTCTCCATCGCGTTCGACGAGATGGTGCTGGCCGCCAACGCGCCCCGTCCGGATCTCGCATACGCCTTCATGAACTACATCTACAACGGCGAGGTGGCGAAGGTCAACATGGAATTCATCTGCGCGCCGGTGCCCGTGAAGTCCGGCATCGAATTGCTCGACGAGGACTACAGGAAACTCATCGTCCTGGACGAGCAGACCAAGGCCCGCGGACAGGTGCTGAAGAGTTTCGACGACAATCCCAAGGTCATGGAGATGTACAACAAGGCCTGGGACCGCATCAAGGCGACCGAGGCGAAGTAATCGCCGTTTCCCGAGGTTGACCTTTCGGCGTCGAATTTGTATAATATTTGCCGTCGTCGAGGCGTCGAAGCGCTTCGACCTGAAGGCAACATACGATTATGACACTTGAAGAACTTGAAAAAGGCAAGGCCGAGTCGCTGGCCGAGATAGCGGCTGCTTCCGATGCCGACGCCGTCGAAAAACTGCGCGTCAAGTATGTGGGACGCAACGGCTCCATCCCGGCGCTCATAAAGGGCATGAAGGACGTCCCGAAGGAGGAACGTCCGGCGTTCGGCAAGGCCGTGCAGGCCTGGCGCGCCGAAGTCGAGGCCGCTCTCGCCGCCAAGGCTTCCGCGCCGGCCGCGTCCGCCGCCGCGAACATCGATTCGACGCTGCCCGGCCGCTGGTTCGAGCCTGGCGCAAAGCATCCGCTCTCCCGCGTGATAGAGGAAACGGCGCGCATATTCGGCCATCTCGGTTTCACGGTGGCGGACGGTCCCGACATCGAGACGCGTTTCAACAACTTCATCGCGCTCAATACGCCGCCGCACCATCCTTCCCAGGACAGGCGCGACACTTTCTGGCTCGAGACGCCCGCGTTCGAAGGCGGGAAGGGCACGCCGGAGGATACCCTCCTGCGTACGCAGACTTCCCCCGTGCAGATACGCACCATGCTGCAGAACAAGCCGCCGGTGCGCGTGATCTGCCCCGGCCGCACCTACCGGCGCGACACGACGGACGCGACGCATTCGGCGAACTTCCACCAGATAGAAGGGCTCTATGTGGATACGAAGCCCGTTTCGCTGGCCGACCTGAAGAGCGTGCTCGCCCACTTCGCCCGCGAGATGATGGGCGATTCCGTGACGGTGCGGTTCCGTCCGCACTTCTTCCCGTTCACGGAGCCTTCCGTGGAGGTGGACTTCTCCTGCCACGTCTGCAAGGGCAAGGGATGCGCGGTGTGCAAGCAGTCCGGCTGGATAGAGGTCGCAGGCGCGGGCATGGTCGATCCGCGCGTGTTCAAGTTCGTCGGCTGGAATCCCGATGAAGTCAGCGGATACGCCTTCGGCTTCGGGGTCGAGCGTATAGCGATGATCAAATACGGCATTCCCGACATACGCTGGCTGTACGAGAACGACGTGCGTTTCCTTGGACAGTTGGCTTAGGGAATGGTTGCTGGTTTCGAATGGCGAAGATAAAGCTCACAAAGACCGAACTGAAGGCGCAGACGGATGCGTTGAAGCGTTTCCAGCGTTTCCTGCCGATGCTGCAGCTCAAGAAGCAGCAGCTGCAGGCGGAGATCGCCGGTATCATCGCCAAGGCAGAGGACGTGACGGCCCGCGAAGAAAGCCTGCGCCGGTCCATGGACGGCTGGGTGGGCCTTTTCGCGGCAGGCGAGGAGATGCTTTCGGGGCTCGTGTCGGTAAAGACCGTCCGCACTTCGTCCGCAAACGTGGCGGGCGTAGAGATACCCGTCTTTGACGGCATCGACACGGATGTCGGCGAGGTGGACCTTTGGTCCACGCCGGCGTGGGTGGACAACGCGATAGCCGCGCTCACGTCTCTTCTCGCCCTGCAGAGCGAGCGCAAGGTGCTTGAGAGGCAGCGCGAGCTGATCACGGCCGAGCTGACGACTACCTCGCAGCGTGTCAACCTGTTCGAGAAGGTCAAGATCCCGACCTGCCGCGAGAACATACGCCTCATCAAGATCGCGCTGGGCGACGAGCAGACCTCCGCCGTGACGCGCGGCAAGATGGCAAAGTCGCGTGCGCCAGAATCGGATGCGGAATCGCCGGAAGGGGGGTGGGCGGCATGATCGTGCCGATGAAACGCCTGACGCTCCTGTGCACGGCGCAATCGTGCGAACGCACGCTGGAGGCGCTGCGCGAACTCAAGTGCGCGCATATAGACAGGGACGCCAATCCATCGGCTGAAACGGTGAAGGCCGGCGAAGATCTCGAGCGCGCGGAGGCCGCCGCGCGGATCCTTGCAAAAGCCGCGGAAGATTTCAAGAAACCTGACGGCCTTGAAGTCCCCGGCGGCCTCAATTCTCTCAAGGGCGCTGCGCTGGTGGATGCCATTCTCGACGCCGACGCGCGGCGCAAGGCCCTTGGCGAACAGGCCGAGAAGCTCCGCCAGACCATACGCAAGTATGAGCCATACGGCGATTTCGATCCCGCGCTCGCCCGCGAGCTTCTGGATGCGGGCATAGATCTTCAGAGCGTGACGGAGCTTCCGGACCCTCTTCCCGCCGAGCGCCTTTCGGAGACGCGGCGCAAGCTTGCCGCGGCAGAGGATGAAATAAGCGGCATTACCGCCATGTTCGCGGCGGCGAATGAAGAGGCGGCGCGAATTTCGTCCGCCTATCCCGGGCTTAAGGACAGGATCGCATTCGCCGCGGTGAAGGACGAACTCTCGCTTGAAGGCGAGGTCGCATGGATAAGCGGCTGGATTCCGCAGGACGCCGTGCCGGCCGTGCGCGCACGTTCGGTCAAGGAAGGCTGGGGCATCCTGGTGCGCGATCCGGAGCCTGGCGAAACGCCGCCTACGTGCATACGTCCGCCGAAGCTGTTCCGTCCGGTGATCGCGTTGTTCGAGGGGCTCGGCATTTCACCGGCGTATGAGGAATCCGACGTGTCCGTGCCGTTCTTCTGCTACTTCGCGATATTCTTCGCGATGCTCGTCGGCGACGGTGGATACGGTCTCGTCATGCTGGTCGCCACTCTTCTGGGCTGGAAGAAGACGAAGCCGAAGGAGGCCGGGCACCACAGGTCCCGTGCGGTGCGTTCATGGCTGACGCTCATGACGGTATTCTCGTTCTGTACGGTCGTGTGGGGGGCGCTTTCCAATGCGTGGTTCGGCGCGGCGCTTCCGTTCGCCGCAGACTGGCCGACCGTCCGCTGGCTCGGCGATCCCTCCTACCATAACATGATGTTCCTGTGCTTCACGATAGGCCTGAGCCACCTGATGCTGGCGCGCATATGGAACGGCATATGCATGATCAACAGCATCGCATGCATCGCCGAGTTCGGTTGGACCGGCATATTGCTTTTCATGTATTTCGTCGTCAATGTGATCATCGGGATATTCCCTGCCATACCGGCGTGGTCGTATTGGCTCTTCGGCGTGTCGGTCGTGATGGTCGCCGCGCGGACGCGCGGGTCGGCGCTGGGGATGCTGCCGCTGAACATCATGGGGGCGATGGGCGATATCATTTCCTACGTGCGCCTGTTCGCGGTGGGATACGCGTCTTTGCAGGTGGCGCAGAATTTCAACAGGATGGCGCTCGACCTGGATCTGCCGATATGGGCGAAGATCGTCCCGATGGCGCTCATACTGTTGATAGGCCATGGGATGAACTTCATGCTGGCGGGGCTCGCGGTGCTGGTGCACGCAGTCCGGCTCAACACCCTCGAATTTTCCAACCACAAAGGAATTACATGGTCCGGGCAGACGTTCTGTCCCTTCCGAAAGAACTGAAAAGAAAAGGAGCAATTCAAATGGATGCAATGGTAGTGTCTGGCGCGATCGCCTGTCTGAGTCTCAGTGCCGTGGGTTCGGCCCTTGGCACGGGTTTTGCGGCCTCATCGGCCGTGGGTGCATGGAAGAAATGCTATGCGGCGAACAGACCGGCGCCTTTCACGCTGCTGACCTTCGTGGGGTTCCCTCTTTCGCAGACGCTTTACGGGATGATCCTGATGTTCATCATGCTGGGCAAGGTGTCCGTGGTAGGCAGCGGCGTCCCCTTGCTCGTCCTCGGCATCTTCGCGGGGCTTGGCATCGGCATGTCGGCGCTCTTCCAGGGACGTGCGGCGGCCGCGGCCTGCGACGCCCAGGCAGAGACCGGGCAGGGGCTCGCCAACTACGTCATCGCGCTCGGCATCGTGGAGACCGTCGCCATCTTCGTCATGGTCTTCACGCTCATAGCCCTCGGCAAGGTGGCGTAGTCCTGCACGCCTGACGGCACGGCGCGACGAAACGGATTCTCCGCGGAATTGCAATCTGCCGCAGGATATTGTATACTATCATCATTGTTTTTCTTGAAAGGAATAGGATAAAAGATGAAACTCAACAGAAGATGTTTTCTGGCCGGCACCGGCGCGTTCGCCGCGCCTTTGCTGATGAACGGCTGCTGCGGCTGCTTCAAGTCCAACGAAAAGATAAACGTCGGTGTCGTCGGCATCGGCCGCATATCGACGACGATGGACATCCCCTACACCATCAAGCACACCGATCTCTGCCGCTTCACGGCGGTATGCGATCTCGATTCGAAGCGCCTCCAGCACGGCGTGAAGTTCATCCAGGACCAGTACCGCAAGCTTACGGGCGAAGAGAACGTGCCCGTCAAGACCTATTCCGACTACCGCGAGATGATGCAGGATTCCTCCCTCGACGCGGTCATGATCTGCCTGCCGGACCACTGGCACGCCCTTGTGGCGGTCGAGGCGATGCTCGCCGGCAAGCATATCTGGCTGCAGAAGCCGTTCGCGCAGACGGTCGAGGAAGGCCGTATCATCGCCCAGGTCGCGAAGATGACGAATCGTGTCGTGCAGGTCGGTTCGTGGCAGCGCAGCGTCTACCAGTTCGTGCTCGTCTGCGAACTCGCGCGCGCGGGTCGCATCGGCGAGATCAAGCGGGTCGAGGTTGGCATCGGATGCGACAAGGAGGGCGGCAGTTCCGTCGTCGAACCCGTCCCCGCCAACCTCAACTACGACATGTGGCTCGGGCCTACGCCCGGTCCGGAGTTCTCGCCCTACAACTGGACGCGCGTCCATAACCAGGATCTCGCCAAGATCGGCAACCGTCCGGGCTGGATCCAGATGGCTCCGTACGGATGGGGCATGATCACCAACTGGGGCGCCCATCACCTCGATATCGCGCAGTGGGGGCTCGGCAAGGACGACTCAGGCCCTGAGGGTGTCTCGGGCACGTGCGAGTGGATGGACACTTCGGGCGGCAAGCTGTGGAATGTCCATACCACGTACGATTTGCACTACTCGTACAACGGCGGCAAGACGGACGTCCATGTTTGCAACAAATTCCCGATGGGCGTCAAGTTCATCGGCGAGAAGGGCGAATGGCTCTACTGCATGCGCGGCGCGGCCAAGGTGACGCCCAGCGATCCCGATTCGCCATCCACCGGCAAGATGAAGCCGTTGATGGCCTCCAAGAACAAGCTGCTCGAGCCGATCGCAGGCTCCAAGGCAGTGCCCGGAAGCAACCACGAACCGCACTTCCTCAACTGGCTTGAGGGCATCAAGGCGGGCGATCCAAAGGTCACCGCCACAAACGCCGAGATCGCCCAGCGTTCCTCCACGGCGTGCTGCCTGGGCCGCATGTGCATGGAGATGGGCCGCGGCAAGAAGGAGGGCGCTTCGCTCGACTGGTGCCCGAAGACGGAGACTACGTCCTGCGAGGCGGCGAAATGGATGCTCAAGCCCTTCGCCCGCGGCGAATACGATCTCGCCAAGACGCTCGCGCGTTTCGGCGAGGACATCGAGTGGTTTCGCAAGGCCTAACGGAGCTAGACAGGTAAGGGGGCATGTCCATGGGATTCTTCAAGGGTGCCGAGTATTCGCCTAACAGGCTATTCTCGCTGGATCTTCTGAGGGGTCTGGACATGTTCCTGCTTACCGTCATCGGGCCGCTCGTTGGCGGCTACAACGCTGCATGGCAGCTCCCCAAAGGCTTCATGGCGCAGTTCCGCCACGGGTGGGAATGTTTCACTTTGTGGGATATCATCATGCCGCTTTTCATCTTCATGTGCGGCGCGGCCATACCGTTCGCGCTGCCTAAGAGGATGGAAAACGGCAAGGCCGGCTGGAAATACTGGCGGCATGTGCTTGGACGCGTAGCCCTCCTGTGGTTCTGCGGCATGCTGGTGCAGGGCAACCTCTGTTCGCTGGACCCCATGAAGATCAAGGTGTTCTCCAACACGCTGCAGTCCATTGCCGTAGGTTACCTGGCCACGGCCGCGGTGCTGCTCATCCCGTGCCGGTGTGTACGTATCGCGATCCCCGTCGCCCTTACGGCCATATATGGCCTGCTGCTCCATTTCGGCGGCGACTACACGCCCCTCGGCAACTATACCGTGCGGTTCGACAGGACGGTCTTCTCGTGGTTCCTGCCGGCCGGCAACGATGTCTTCACATATCTTTCGAACGAGAAGGCGACCACCATCTACACATGGGTGCTGCCTTCGATGATGTTCGCGGTTATGACGCTTTGCGGTTTCCACGCCACGGAGATATTGAAGAGCGCTCTGGACAAGTCCAGGAAGGCGTGGTCTCTTGTCGCCTATGGCGGCGGATTGCTCGCCGTGGGCTGGCTGCTCGCCATCTGGGTGCCTGTCATCAAGCCGATCTACACCGTAAGCTTCACGCTGCAGGCGATGGGCTGGTGCGTACTCGCGCTCGCGATCCTATATGTGATCACCGATATCTTCCAGATCCGCAGGGGATTTGGGCTGCTCATACTGTACGGACAGTTTGCGCTGACAGCCTATCTCGTATCCCACGTCCCGTTCAGACCGGCGCTGGATGCGTTGGCGAAGTCTCTGTCGCAAGGATTCCCACTGCTCTTCGGCAAGACGCCGCAGCCGTTCCTCTTTCAGGTTACGATGGCGATCTGCCTCACCTTCGCGCTGCTGGTGCGCCGGGCCGTGAAGGCCAGATAGCGCTTCCCGGCGAAAAGATTTATGACAAGATTAGCGATATTGGCGGCGTCATGCGCCGCATCGTTTGTCGCCGTTGCGGCAGACAGCCTGGCAAGTGGATTTGCCGATCCTCCACAGGAAGCGAAGCCGCATACATGGTGGCATTGGATGAACGGCAACATCACCAAGGAAGGGATTACCGCCGACCTGGAGGCGATGAAGGATATCGGCCTTGGAGGTGCGCAGATATTCGACATCGACTACGGCATCCCGCGCGGCAAGGTGGATTTCGCCTCGCCGGAATGGTTCGATTGCGCCAAGCACGCGGCCAAAGAGGCGAAGCGGCTGGGACTTGATCTCGCGTTCAACACGGGAAGCGGATGGTCCTGCGCGGGCGGCCCGTGGAACGTGATATCCAACGGAATGAAGTTCGTGACGCATGCCGAGGCTGCAGTCAAAGGCCCCACGAAGTTCAAGAAGCGTCTTCCGCCTCTGCCCTTCGAAGGCAATTATCCCAGCCGCTACGGCAACTTCAGCGCGGATATCGCCGTGATCGCGTACCCGACGCCACTCGCGGGGTCCGCCGACGCGCCGACAAACTTCTGGCAGAAGACGTTTCGCGTCCGGTACCAGACCGCCAGGCAGTTCAACGGCCGGTTTGACAAGCGTAAGGTGCGTGGCGGGCTTGTCGATCCTGCAAAGGAGATCGACCTTACGCAAAACGTGTCGGCGGATGGAATGCTCGAATGGGATGTGCCGGAAGGGGACTGGACCATCCTGCGCATCGGCTACTGTTCGAACGGACGCATCAACTATCCTCCGAGCGCGTGCGGGCGCGGACTCGAATGCGACAAGCTGTCGGTACGGGCGCTGGATGCGCATTGGGCCGGATTTCTCGACAAGTTGTTCGCGCATTTCGGACCGGATCTCGTGGGCCGCAGGAACGGCGGTATCACGGGGATACTCGTGGACAGCTACGAAGCCGGTTCGCAGAACTGGACAGACGGTTTCGAGATGGAGTTCGAACGCCGCGCCGGATATTCCATCAAACCGTTCCTGCCCGTGTTCGCCGGGCGTGTCGTGGGATCGCCGGAGAAGACGGAACGTTTCCTTGAAGATTTCCGTCGTGCGGTATCTTCCACTTTCATCGACAACTTCGGCTGCGCCACACGCCGCAAGGCGCATGAACGCGACCTTGAACTTTACGTCGAGCCATACGGCGACGACATGCCGGCCCATGACGTGGAATACGCGCATTGCGCGGACGTGCCGATGACGGAATTCTGGACAGGCCGCGCCTGGCCCTGGCGCGGCGATCCCAGCCCCGCCGTTTCCGAGGCACGGGTATGGGGGAAAAAGATCGTTGCGGCGGAATCGTACACCACTTGGCCGAAGGACGACCGCTGGACGCTCAATCCGCGGGCGATCAAGCGGCAGACCGACTATAAGTACTGCGACGGCATCAACCGTATCATCTACCATACCTACGCACACCAGCCCTGGATGGATCCGAAACTCTGGCCAGGCATGACGATGGGACGTTTCGGGATCATGTTCAACCGCAACGTTACATGGTGGAACATGGGGAAGGAATGGATCAGATACCAGACCAGATGCCAATACATGCTGCAACAGGGCCAGACGGTCGTGTCCGCGTTCTTTTTCGCCGGCGAGGATGCGCCATGCCTGTCAAGGATCGCCGGGATCAAGGTGTTCGGCCAGGAGTCGAACTACGCCGTGATTTCCCGCGATGCCCTTATGGCATCGAAGGCGGAAAGGGGGCGAGTCGTCTCGCCCGGCGGCGCGAGTGCGCGGATACTTATTCTGCCTGAATACCTCACGGCCGTTTCGCCAGATGTGATGCGCAAGATAGAGTCGTTCGCGGCGGCAGGCGTGACGGTCATCGGCGAGATGCCGCAACGTTCGTTCGGATTGAGGGGGTATCCAGATGCAGATGACGAGGTGCGAAGGATTGCGGAGCGCATGAAGGCCTACGGAAATGTGATGTACGGCATGCCTGCGGCCGATGCCGTGCGCAAATCTGGCCATGTGCCTGATTTCATGGGGCCGAAGTCCCCGGTTTGCCTCCATATCCACCGTACTGCGGATGACGGCAGCGACATATATTTCGTTGCGGCGCAGAACGACACGGACATCACTGTGGAATGCGGTTTTCGCGTGACGGGACGGACGCCCGAAATCTGGGATCCCATGACGGGGCGAATTTCACTTGCCAAGGCATGGCGCGAGAAGGACGGCATGACGCGAGTGACGCTGGATTTCGATCCCGACGGATCCAGGTTCGTGGTGTTCCGCGCGAAGCCGACGGAAGGAGCGACGGTTCCTGACATGCCGAAGCAAAAGTCCGTAGAACCCGTGGATGGCGCATGGACGCTCTCATTCCCCGCCGGTTCGGTCGCGTCTGAGCAGATCGTTCTGGACAAGCTCGTCTCGTGGACGGAACGTCCGGAGGAAGATATCCGCTTTTTCTCCGGCACGGCCACGTACCGCAAGACGCTTCCGCCTGTCGCGAGAAAGGCCGGCGAACGCGTCGTTCTCGACCTGGGCGACGTGAGGGAACTTTGCGAAGTGACGGTGAACGGCAAGACGTTCCCGACGCTCTGGAAGCGTCCGTACCGCGTAGATATCACAGACGCCCTTCGCGACGGGCCGGCTGATCTGTGCATTCGCGTGGCGAACTCAGGCGCCAACCGTCTTATCGGCGACGAGCGCAAGCCGGATGACTGCACATGGACGGACAAGAGCTGGAGCGGCCCGCATCTGACATGCTGGCCGGACTGGATGACGAACATCCAGTCGCGCGCGTCCGGCCGGCGGACGTTCACGACATGGCACCACTGGACCAAGGACGACAAGCCTTTGCCGTCTGGATTGCTGGGACCTGTCACGCTGACATTCGAGAAGGCCTGGGAAACCGTATCGGAAGATTCTGCGCGGAAAGGGCGACTCGTTCTTGCCGCCCGTGGCCGCCCTCCGCTATGTGCAATAGAGGCGATCGGTCTCGCGAGGCCAAACGTGCGGTATGCCGCGGAAGAACTGCGCGACCATGTGCAGAAGCTCACAGGAGTCAAACTGGACATCGTCGAGGAAGGACGTGGGACCGTCAATGGAGGCGTACGCGTTTCGGTGGGGCTTGCCGATGATTCCGAACTCGGCGGCGACGGCTTCGAGATCAAGACGACGCCGGGTTGTTTGAGCGTGCGCGGCGGAAGCCGTGGCGTAATCTACGGAGTATACGAGCTATTGGAGCGCTACGGCGGCGTGATGTGGCCCAGTCCGGACTTCACATACGTGCCGAAGGCGGACGAGTTCGCGGTGCCGGAAGGCTTGTCGGTGCGCCAGAA
>JAEEGL015580004.1_pt1 | contig 16385 bp, 12 predicted proteins | sample 9134231 | NCBI WGS metagenome assembly JAEEGL01 (sample SAMN16246548, study PRJNA631951) | gut metagenome | biome: gut microbiome; feature: rumen; material: fiber-attached | host: Bos | place: Iran: Karaj | collected 2018-10
AGATCGCCATGGACGAGGAGAACAAGTGCTTTACGCTGGCCGGCAAGACCTTCCATGAGGGCGACTTCATTTCCATCGACGGCTCGACCGGCAACATCTACGACGGCGTCGTCCCGACGGTCGCCGCGACGATCGCGGGCGAGTTCGGCCGCATCATGATGTGGGCCGACAAGTTCCGCAAGCTGAAAGTGCGCACGAACGCCGACACGCCGCGCGACGCGAAGAAGGCGCGCGAGCTCGGCGCCGAGGGCATCGGCCTCTGCCGCACGGAGCACATGTTCTTCGAGCCCGACAGGATATCGGCGTTCCGCGAGATGATCTGCGCCGACACCGTCGAGGAGCGCGAACTTGCGCTTGCGAAGATCATGCCCTACCAGCAGGACGACTTCGAGCAGCTTTTCGAGGCGCTCGAGGGCAAGCCCGTCACGATACGCTTCCTCGACCCGCCGCTGCACGAGTTCGTGCCGCATTCCGAGGACGAGATAAAGCTCCTCGCGAAGGTGCAGCACAAGAGCGCGCAGCGCATCGCCGAGATAGTCGACTCCCTCCACGAGTTCAACCCGATGATGGGCCATCGCGGCTGCAGGCTCTGCGTCACCTACCCGGAGATCGCGAGGTTGCAGACGACGGCCGTCATAAGGGCCGCCATCAAGGTGCAGAAGGCCCACCGCACGTGGACCGTGAAGCCGGAGATAATGATTCCGCTTACGGGCGACCCGAGGGAGTTCAAGTTCGTCAAGGACATCGTCGTCAAGACCGCGAACGAGGAAATCGCCCACGCCGACGTCAACATCGCCTACAAGGTGGGCACGATGATCGAGGTTCCGCGCGCCGCGCTCACTGCGGCTGAGCTCGCGGAGGAGGCGCAGTTCTTCTGCTTCGGCACGAACGACCTCACGCAGATGACGTACGGCTTCTCGCGCGACGACGCGGGGCGCTTCCTCGGCGCGTACTACGACAAGAAGATATTCGAGAACGACCCGTTCGCGCGCCTCGACCAGTCCGGCGTCGGCAAGCTCATGGAGATGGCCATACGCGACGGCAAGACGGTTCGCCCGAAGCTCCACTGCGGCATCTGCGGCGAGCACGGCGGCGATCCGGCTTCGGTCGAGTTCTGCCACAAGCTCGGGCTTGACTACGTAAGCTGCTCGCCTTACCGCGTGCCGATCGCCCGTCTCGCGGCGGCGCAGGCGGCCATCAAGTCGGCGAAATAGCCGGCTTAGCGCATAGATGCCGCCAGGCACAGTTCCGCAGTCCGCCACGTCTAAACCGGCCTCCGAGGCCGGCGAGATGTGGCGGATTGTGCGCGATGCGGTAGGCGGCGGCCGTCTCTCCGTGGTGATGCCGGTGTACAACCTCGCGGCCACCATCGGGGAGAACTTGAAACGCACTGCGGAGCTTTTCGAGGCCCACGGGGTGCGGGCGGAGCTTGTGCCCGTTGACGACGGCTCGGCCGACGGCACCTGGAGCGCAATAGAGGCGGCGGCTTCCGGCATCGCTGGCGAGTTCGTCACATGCGCCCCCGTGCATCTTTCAGAGAACGGCGGCAAGGGTGCCGCGCTCAGGGCGGGCTTTGCCGCTTCGCACGGCGAATACGTAATGCTCCTCGACGGCGATCTCGACATAAACCCGAAGCAGACGCCGTGGTTCTTCGCTTCGCTCGCGGAGAACGGCTCCGACATCGTGATCGGCTCGAAGCGCCATCCGAAGAGCGTCGTGCAGTACCCCTGGCATAGGCGGATCGTGAGCTGGGTCTACTTCACGCTTGTGAGGATTTTCATCGGCCTACCCATTACCGACACGCAGACGGGCATGAAGCTCTTCAGGCGCAATGCGCTCGAGGAGGCGCTTTCGCGGATGCTCGTGAAGACGTATGCATTCGACCTCGAGCTCCTTGCGATAGCGCATTCGCGCGGCGCGAAGATTTCCGAGGCGCCCGTCGCCATAAGCTTCGGCAGCAAGTTCGGCGCGCTTAGGCCCTCCACCGTGCGGTCGATGGCGCACGACACGCTTGCCGTCTTCTACAGGCTGAAGCTCCTTAAGTACTACGCCTCGATCGACGTGCCGAAGGCAGGCGGCGGCGAGCGGCCATTCGTCTCCGTCATAGTGGCCTGCCCGGAGAGGACGTGGATGCTCGACGAGTGCCTCAAGTCGCTCGAGCGCCAGACCTATCGTGACTTCGAGGTGATTGTGCTGCCGGATGGCGAATGGGGAACGGGAAACGGCGAGCGGGGAAAGGTACAGGTGGTTTCAACGGGCAAGGTGCGGCCGGCGGAGAAGCGCAACATGGGGGCGGCGCACGCGAAGGGCGAGATACTTGCCTTCATCGACGACGACGCCTATGCCGACCCGCGCTGGCTTGAGCATGCGGTCGGGTATTTCGCCGACGGTTCCATCGGCGCGGTCGGCGGCCCCGGAGTGACCCCGCCAGATGACGCCTACTTTGCGCAGCTCGGCGGGAAGGTGTACGAAAACGTCTTCGTCTCCGGCAGCTACCGCTACAGGTATTCGGCAGGCGGAATCTGCCGCGACGTCGACGACCTGCCGAGCTGCAACCTGCTCGTCAGGAAGAGCCTTTTCGATTCGATCGGCGGCTACCGCACCGACTTCTGGCCGGGCGAGGACACTCTTCTCTGCAAGGACATAAAGGACAGCGGCAGCCGGATAAAGTACGACCCGAGGGTGGTCGTGCGCCACCACCGCAGGCCGCTCTTCCTGCCGCATTTGAGGCAGCTCGGGCGGTACGCCTTCCATCGCGGCTACTTCTGCCGGCGCTTCCCGTCGAATTCGCTTCACCTCGCGTATTTCGTTCCGTCGCTTTTCGTCGTGTATCTTGCGACGGCGTGGGTCGCGTGGGCGGCCCTGAATGTAGTGCCGGCGATGCCGGCGGAGCTTTACGTGCTTCTCGCCGCGTACGTGTCCATTCCCTTTCTCCTATACGCCGCGCTCGTGGCGGTGTCGTCTTTTTCCCTTAATCCCGTTTCCTGGGTGCTTGTCGCCTCGGGCGTGTTCATCTCGCACATCGTCTACGGGGCTGAGTTCCTCTACGGGCTTCTCGCGCGCCGCGCCCCGTGCGAGTTCATCGGCAAGGACCACGCCCGCCAATGAAGGTCTCGCCGGGAGCGAAGTACGTCCTTAGGCGCCTCGTGGAGATGGTGCCCACTACGCTCGGCGTGATCGCGCTCACGTTTGTGCTTTTTAACGTCATCGGCGGCTCGCCCGCCCTCACCGTGCTCGGCAAGAACGCGACGCCCGAGGCGATTGCCGCGTTCAACCACAAGTGGGGCTACGACCTGCCGCTCTACAGGCAGTTCCTGAACTTCCTTTTCGACCTCTGCCGCGGCGACTTCGGGTACTCCCTTGAGATGAACGAGCCGGTCATCGACATCCTCCGGCGCGGCGTGGGGCCTACGCTTTCGCTCACAATGCCGATGCTTCTCTTTGGCACCCTAATCGCGCTTCTCCTCGCGATGGTCTCCGCCGCATACAGGGGAAGGGCGGCCGACAAGGCGATACTCCTTGGCTCGACGCTCCTCATGAGCGTGAACTACGTGGTGTGGGTGATTCTCGGGCAGTACTTCCTCTCGTTCAAGGCGGGGATATTCCCCGTCTGGGGCTATAGGAGCTGGTTCTACATCGTGCTCCCGGCGGCGATCGGCATATTCTCGTCGCTTGGCGCAGACGTGCGCTTCTTCCGCACGGCCATTCTCGACGAGCTCTACAAGCCGTACGTCGTCACCGCCCGCGCGAAGGGGCTCTCGGGCGCGGCGATAATGGCAAGGCACGTCCTCCGCAACGCCCTCGTGCCGATAGTGACGTACGTGAGCCTTTCCATCCCGTATCTGTTCACTGGCTCGCTTCTTCTTGAAAGCTTCTTCGGCATACCTGGGCTTGGGTCGGTGTCGATAAACGCGATACACTCTGCCGACATGGCCGTGGTGCGTGCAGTCGTGGTCCTTGGCGCGCTCATCTACCAGTTCGTGAATCTCCTGACGGACCTCTTCTACGCCGTCGCCGACCCCCGCGTAAGGCTGCAGTAGGCGCCTCGCCGCACCCACTTGACTTTGACCGCGTTTTTTAGGTATAATAAGCGCAAATGAAGGCAATTATAACAGCCGCCGGCCTTGGAACGAGGTTCGCGCCCGTAACCCGCGTGGTGCCGAAGGAGATGCTGCCCATCGGTTCGCGCCCTGCCCTTGAACTTCTTGTCGAGGAGGCGCGAAGCGCGGGGGTTGACGGCATAACGATTGTCATTTCGCCGGAGAAGGAGCTTATACGCGCTTATTTTGCAGATGAGAAGGACATTGGCTTCGTCTACCAGAACGAGCAGCTTGGCCTTGGCCATGCAGTCCTTCAGGCGCACATCGACGACGACGTTCTCGTGATGCTTGGCGATGCGATTGTCACGGGGTGCTCTGCGGCAGCGGAGATGGCTGACGTGCGCCGCCGCACCGGGGCGGCCGCGGTGGTGGGGCTTGAGCGCGTCCCAAGGGAGCGCGTTTCGCGCTACGGTATCGCCAGGTGCGGCGCGATCGACGAACGTGCGCGCACGGTGGAGATACTGGATCTTGTCGAGAAGCCGCCGGTCGAGGAGGCGCCGAGCGACCTTGCGGTCGCCGGAAGGTACATCCTCCCGAAGGGGATATTCGACCTTCTCGCCGTGCAGAAGCCCGGCAGGAAGGGGGAGATACAGCTCACTGACTCCATAGCGTCGATGGCACGCGAGGGGGGAGTGCTCGGCTACGTCTATCCCGGGCGGCGCCTCGACATCGGCAACCCCGACGGATATTACGAGGCCCTGACGGCAATGAGGAGCGGAAGATGAAGACGGTAAATTCGCGCAGCTTCGCGAGAGCGGGGTTTCTCGGCAACCCGAGCGACGGGTACTACGGCAAGACGCTGAGCTTCACGTTCAGCGAGTATTGCGTCGACCTGCACCTTGCCGAAAGCTCGAGGCTGAGGTTCATGCCCGGCGAAGTCGACGACGCGGCGTTCGATTCGCCCCGCGAGCTTGTGAGGAACCTGCGGCTCTACGGCTACTACGGCGGAGTGCGAATGCTCAAGGCTGTCTCCAAGCTTTTCTTCGAGCATTGCGAATCAGGCGGCATCGACCTCCCGCCGGTGAACTTCACGGCCGAATACAAGATCAACATCCCGCGCCTTGTGGGGCTTTCGGGCTCAAGCGCGATCTGCTCTGCCATGCTGAAGGCGCTGATGCGCTTCTACGAGGTGGAGATACCGCTTGAGATCTGCCCAACGATCTGCCTGAGGGCGGAGCGCGACGAGCTCGGCATCGCCTGCGGCCTCCAGGACAGGGTCGTGCAGATGTACAACGGCCTTGTGTTCATGGACTTCGACCGCGAACTCCTTGAGGCGAAGGGCCATGGCTCCTACGAGAGGATCGACGTCGAGATACCCAACCTCTACCTTTCCTACGACCCGAACCGCGCAGAGGAAAGCGGCAAGGCGCACAGCGCCGTGCGCAGGCTCTTCAACGAGAGGAACGACAACGTGCTCGGCGCGATGTCGGAACTTGCGGACATCGCGCAGAAGGGGCGCGACGCGCTGGCGGCGGGCCGCATTTCGGAACTTCCCGCCCTCGTCAACGCGAACTTCGACCTTCGCGAGAGCATCTTCGACATCTCCCCGGAGAACAGGCGCATGGTCAGCGTGGCTCGTTCGACTGGCGCGAGCGCGAAATTCGCGGGCTCCGGCGGCGCGATTGTGGGCATCTACGAAGACGACGCGCAGTACGAACGGCTTTCCGCCGCGCTTGCCGAGATAGGCTGCAGGACGTTCAAGCCGCACGTCGCCCATGCAGACGACGAGGCCTGCGACGCGGGCGGCGGCAACTGGCGCAATTCGTAGCGCGGTTTCGAAATGGGGGAAGGCAGCATGGTCGAACTTTCGTCATACAGGGGCTCGGGGACGGGCGAGAAAATGCGCCGCGCCATCTGGGAGGCGGTCTATGCGGTTTTCTTCCGCCATACGCCGCGCTGGTGCCTGAACTTCTGGCGGCGGTCCCTGCTGCGGCTCTTTGGCGCGCGCATCGGCGCGAAGGTGCGCATCAACGGCAAGGCGCGGATATGGAGCCCGAAGAACCTCTCCATCGGGAGCGGCAGCTGGATCGGCGAGGACGTGAACCTCTATTCCGCAGGTCCGGTCGAAATAGGCTCGAACGCCGTCATAAGCGAGGGCGCGTACATCTGCACCGCGGGGCACGACGTCAAGAGCGCAGCCTTCGCGCTCAAGACGGCCCCCGTGAAGATAGGCGACGGCGCGTGGATAGCAGCGCGCGCAATCGTGCTGCCCGGGGTCTCCATCGGCAAGGGGGCCGTCGTCGGCGCCGGGGCGGTAGTCGCGCATGACGTCGCCGACATGGCCGTCGTCGCGGGCAACCCCGCGAAAGTCGTAAAGACGCGGGAGATTTCGGCTTGAAGGTTCTCCATGCCGCCGACAGAACCGACGACGCAAGCGGCATCATGACGTTTGTCTCGCGGCTTGACGCGGCGCTTCGCGATGTTGGCGTCGATAGCTCCGTGTCGTTCGGGCTCGGCGACTTCGCCGTTTCAGGCTGCGACGTCGTCCATCTGCACGGCCTCTGGACGCCGTGGCTCCATGGCGCGTTTCGCATGGCGCGGCGGCAGGGTAAGCGCGTCGTCTGGTCCACCCACGGCATGACGGCGCCGTGGGCGATGCGCCACAAGGCGTGGAAGAAGCTCCCGTACTGGTGGCTCAGGCAGCGGCGAGACCTTGCCTCCGCAGACGCCGTGCATTCGACGAGCGCACTTGAAGAGGAGTGGAACCGCCGCGCCGTCGGTGAGAAGGCGCGGCATTTCGTCGTGCCGGTGGGAACGGACGAGAGGCCTTCTCCGGCCGCACCGCATGAAAGCCGCGTCGTCCTTTTCGTAGGGCGGCTCCACCCGGTAAAGGGGCTTGAAAACCTGATACGCGCCTTTGCGGCTTTCGCCTCGCGCAACGGCAATGCGGTGCTGCGCCTTGTCGGGCCAGACGAAGACGGGTATCTCGCGAAGCTAAAGTCGCTTGCCGCCATGCTCGGCGTAGCGGAAAGAGTGGAAACGACGGGCAAGCTTTCCGGTGCCGACCTTTCACGCCAGTACGACGAGTGCGCGGTTCTTGTGCTGCCGTCGTTTACCGAGAACTTCGGCGCTGTCGTCGCCGACGCGCTCGCCCACGGCAAATGCGCAATCGCCTCGCGCTTTACGCCTTGGGGCGTACTTGAGGAGCGCAAGTGCGGGTGGTGGGTGGAGAATTCGCCTGAAGCGCTCGCCGCCGCCATGGAGGAGGCGTTTGACGCGCAGGAGAAGGGCGAACTCCCGAAGATGGGAGAAAGGGCGCTTGCGCTTGCCGCAGAGAGGTTTTCGTGGCCGTCCATCGCCCGCGCGATGGCGGAGAACTACAATCGCCTTGCATCTTGCAGATGAAGCTTTCCGTCATAGTTCCCGTCTACAATGTCGCGCCGTATCTGCGGGAGTGCCTCGACTCCCTCGTGGCGCAGACGTTTGCGGGCTGGGAGGCGATATGCGTTGACGACGGTTCGACTGACGGAAGCGGCGCGATTCTCGACGAATATGCCGCGCGCGATTCGCGCTTCAGGGTTGTGCATCAGCAGAACCGCGGCGTAAGCGCCGCGCGGAACCTGGCAATCGAGATTGCGCAAGGCGAATGGATCGGCTTCCTCGACGCTGACGACAGCGTCGCCCCGGACTGGTTCGAGAGGATGCTCGGCCATGCCGTGGACGGCGTGGACATTGTGCACACCGATTCCCGTTGCGGCTTTGGCATGGGCGGCAGACCGGTTGGCGACAGGACGTACAGGACGTTTTTGCGCGACGGATGGTCGCAGTTGAATCTTGTACGCCGGGCTTTTGCATCAGGAGAGAGGTATCCCGAGGGGATGCGCCTCAAGGAAGACGTAATATTCTTCACGAAGCTTGCTCTGAAGGCCGGTCGCATCGCATGGGTGGAGGAAGGTGGCTACAACTACAGAAGCCGCACCGGCAGCGCAATTGCAATGCACATCGACGAGAACGACTCGCTTCGCTTTTTCGAGGAGGTCCTGCGCATCGGATTGCCGAGAAAAGACGCCGCGCGCGCGATTGGTTACGATCTCATCCTTTGGCTTAAAGGTCGAGACTGGAGCGGTGGATACGATCCGGCAAGATGCGGTCTTCTTGAATTCTGGCGCGAGCATGTCAGAAGCGGCGAGTTGAAGGCGGGCGATCTTCGCTGGTGGTGGCGCCCGGGGTTCAGGCGCTGGATCAGGACCGGCGACATTCGGCTTCTAAAGCTGACTTTGAGACTGCGGGTGCTTGCCTCTGGCTATTGGTGGAGCGGCAGATGACAGATGAAATCCATATAGCCATTCCAGCCGTTGGCGAGTACCGCAAATGGGCGGAGGTCTGCGCGGCAAGCGCAGTACACGGCTCGTCCTTGCCCGTGAAGGTGCATTATATCGATTGGTCAGTCATAGACCGCGCGCGGCTTGAGGCGCTCGGCAGCTGGCACGGAAGCGCAATTGCCTTTTCGCGGCTTTACCTCGCCGAGCTTTTCCCCGATCTCGACTGGGTGATAACGTGCGACGCCGACGTGATGTTCAGGGGCGATGTCGCGGAACTCTGGAAGCTCCGCGACGATTCCGTTTCGTTCATCGCGCGCAGGGATTCTCCGCTCCCGCCCAGTAAGTACAATCAGGAGCAGCACGACTGGTACGAGGCGCACGGATACAGGATCAAGGATTGGGGCAGATACTTCAATGACGGGCTTGGGCTTGTGAACCTAAGGCGCTGGCGGGAGAAGGACTACCAGGCCGAGTTCGAGCGCCTTGCCAAGGCGCATGACGACTGGCCGAGCCCCGACATGATGATCTTGAACTACGTCCTGCAAGACGATTCGAAGCTACTGCCTGCAGAGTGGGATTGCTTCAGCGGAGACGAGAACGCCGACGTTGACTGGTCGAAGTCTGGTGCGGTGCATTTCGTCGAGGATACCCCCTGGCGGCGTAGCAAGATTACGCATCTTGCCTCCGACCTTGTGGAAGAATGGTGGAGTACTGCCGAAAGATGCGCAATCGCAGGCAAGGGCTACCATGGCTGCCGCAACTGGCTTGACTGGGCGTGGCGGCGCTGCGTGTTCCTGTTCCTCAAGCGCAACCAGTGGATTCTTGGCCTCAACCGCAAGCTGTGGCTTCACCTGCGCAGCACCCGCGGGGTCAATTCCCGCCCGGCCGTGCGGCGTGCCGGCGCAAAGGTCTTGCACGTAGTGCCGGGTCTGTGGGAGCATAGAAACGGCATTGCAGTTGCCGCGCGTCTCATTGCGGCAGACGAGGGCGCAGATCTCGTTGACGCGGCGGATTTTGCCGTGGGGCGCGGCGATCCTTCGCAGTACGAGGAGGTCTGGGTGCATTCGTGCTGGTTGCCGCAGGTGGTGCGTTCGTGCAGGCGAGTTCTAAAGTCTGGCGTTCCGCTTGTCCGCATGGTCCATGCGAACCTCGACCCTGTGCGCCTTGCGTACCATGGCTGGAAGAAGCGTCTTGCGGGAATGTCGGAAAGACCGCTTTTTGAGAAGTCTTCGCGCATTGTCGCGACGTGCGAAGCCGAAAGGGGATGGATAGAAAAATATCTTGGCAGGCGGTGCCCGCAGATAGAGGTTCTCGACCTAAAGAGGTTTTTCAACTTCAGGCACGACGGGAGGGCCGAGATCCCGTCTTCGCGCAAATTGCGCCTTCTCTACCTTGGTCGCCGCCATCCGCTAAAGGGCATAGAGCTTTTGGAGGCGGCAGTCGCCGGGATGGAGAATGTTGAATTGCGTGTCGAGACGTCAATTCAGGGGGAGGAGAAGGAACGGGCTTGGGAATGGTGCGACGCTCTCGTTCTCCCAACGCTTTCTGAGAACTTTGGCCTTGTCGTCGCCGAGGCGCTTGAGCGCGGCAAGCGCGTCGTCACAACTGACGGTGCGCCTGCTTGGAGAGGCGAGGAGGGGGTTAAGGTAATAGAGGGCTTTCTTGCCGCGCCGCGCAAGGGGCGAATTGACCTTCTCCGCACTGCAATTCAGTCTCTCACTTGACTTCGAATGCGATTTTTAGGATAATACGCAGTAAATGAAGAGGCTTTCAGTCATAGTACCAGGATACAACACCCGAGAGGCGTGGTGGCACCGTTGCGTCACGAGCATACTTGACGCGCTTGGTGCCAACGACGAGGTACTGTGCGTTGACGATGGCTCTCGCGTTCCCCCGAAGTGCCTTGTCGAACTTGCCGCGAAGGACGGCAGGGTGCGCGTCTTGCGCCATGAGAAAAACCTGGGGCTCCCGTCTGCGCGCAATACGGGGCTTGACGCGGCGCAAGGCGAGTTCGTCACGTTTGTCGATTCAGACGACGAAGTGCGTCCGGAGACATATTCCAGATGCCTAGCGGCGCTTGAAGCACACAATGCCGATGTCGCAGTATATGGTGTAAGAGGCGTCTATGCCAACGATGGCTTCGTCGTCCACGACATTCCGGAGGAAAAATACTACGGCGAGCTTTCGCCTGCCGACGTCGGCTATCTGGTCAAGAGGCGGCTTTTCTACTATTCCTGCAACAAGGTCTTCCGCAAGGGATTTCTTGACGAGCACGCCATGCGGTTTCGCCCGGAGGGCGTGCCGTGCGAAGACGCCATCTTCAATGTTGCGCTTGTCGTCAACAAGGCGAAGTGGGCAACCGTTCCATACGAGGGCTATATCTACTACCGCTACGACGGCTCGCTTCTTTCGACTTACAAGCCGACGTATGTCGAGGGGACGCGCGCCTGCACAAAGGCGTGGCGCGACTACAAGGAGACAACGCCAGGCGCGCGGGAGGGGCTTGAGAAATATGGCCTTGGCTGGTACGACGAGACGAGCGATGATAACATAGTGCGCGGCCAGTGGACGAACATCTGGCGGCGCAAGTCGCCGTATGGCCTTCGTGCGCGCTGGCGTTATGCGAAGGAGCATGCAGACGTGCTTGGCAGGGCCACGCTTTTCGTCTTTATCAAGAAGGCGGTTGTGATGTTCCTTCGGGCGCACTGCTATATCCGCCCGATAAGGATATGGCATGAAAAGAGGTTCTTAAGGCGTGTTGGGGCGAAGATTGGTGATTTGCGCTCGTCTCAAAAAAGAAAGAGATTTATTGCCGTAATGAACATTCCGAGCCCGTACAGGCTGCATCTGTTCAACGAGATGTGGCGCCAGCTAAAGGACAGAGGAATTGACTTCCACGTGCATTTTATGGCAAAGGGGCATAAAGATAGGCCCAAGTCGTGGCTGAATCCTGAGGTTGATTTCTCGCATGCCTATTGGCGTGATTATGGCATCGGCCAGCGTCATTTTAATCCAGGTCTGGCATGGAACGTTATTCGTAATCCACCTGAATGGTTGTTGGTTGGTTCTCCGTATGACACGTTAACCTCCATACTGATTCTTTTCTTCGCTAGGCCCAAGGTCAAGATTGTATGGACCGAGGGGAATACAAAGACGCCGGGGATTATGGGCGGTATAATTGGCCGATTTAAACGGAGAGTGTTTGCTACGGCTAGGTTTGCCGCCGTCCCCGGGCATGATGCAATTGAATATCTTGCTTCGCATCAGAAGCTTACGAGATTGAGAATGCCAACCCCAGTAATTCTGCCTAATCTAGTGAATGAACAGAGGTTCAAACCAAGGGAAAAATGGAATGCGAATGACATTGCTGTTGCGAGAGAGGACCTTGGAGCTGGGCAGTCGATTCGGCTTTGCATTATTCCAGCGAGACTCGAGCCTGTCAAGGGGCTGATTCCTTTCTTAAGGCTCTTGACTCCGGAATTGATCCGCGGCTGGAGGATTGTCATCCTTGGTCAGGGGTCTCTTAAAGAAGATATCCAGAGTGAAATTGCCCAAGCTGGGCTTTCGGCAAGCATATCCATACTTGATTATGTTTCTTATGAACGAATGCCGCTTTTTTATGCCGCCTCGGATCTGCTGTTGCTTCCTTCTGTATACGATCCCAACCCGTTGTCAGTTCCTGAAGCATTGTTCTCCGGTCTTCCAATTGCACTGAGCGATCAAGCAGGGAATGTCGACGAAGGTGTGACAGAGGGTTGCAATGGCTGGCGGTTGCCGGTGTTGGACGTTGGAAAGTTCAGGGGAAAAGTCGTCGAGATCTTTTCTACCTCAAAGGAAAAACTGCATGAGATGGGCAGGAAATCGTTCTCTGAAAATGCGTGTTTCTGGCGCACAGAGGAGGCAATTCGTGGTTTTCTGTGCTGCGTAGGGGCCTGTGGGGAACGCGAAGACAATTCGCGGGTTGCAGTTGGCGTATGAGATTGGCGCTACTCTCAAATGTCACTTGCGAGGTGCTATCGGGGATGCTGAAGAGTGAGCATTCCGTCTGGATGCCTCCCGGCTTTGGCGCATGGATGGAAAATGCGCTTGCCCCATCGCCAGAATTAAGGGAGTTCAATCCCGAGATCATTTTCCTTCTTCTTGATTCGTCGCATGCCTCGTTCGACGTTGCATCCTGCACAGCCGCAAAGTCCGCACTTGAGGCCGCCTTCCCGCTTGCGACGGTCATTGTTCCTGATCTCGAAGACCTTGCCGACGAAGTAGGCGAATTTTACGATGAGCGGATGTGGAAGTTAGGTTCGATGCCATGGTCGATGAAGGGGCTTAACGCCATCAAGGGCGAGATTGACCGGCTCTTGTGCGCCGTAAAGGGCGAACGCAAGAAGGTTCTTGCGCTCGACTTTGACAATACGCTCTGGGCAGGCGTCCTCGATGAAGACGGAGTGGGCGGCGTAAGGCCGCTTGCGAAATTCCAAAGGGGGATTAAGGACCTCAAGGAGCGCGGCGTCCTGCTCGTGGGGCTTTCAAGAAACAACCCTGAAGACGTCGAGCCAATGTGGAGCGATGAGCGCATGGTCTTGAAGCGCGATGATTTCGCTGCGTTGCGGATAGACTGGAACGACAAGGCGGCGAATCTTGCGGATGCAGCAAGTGAGTTGAATCTCGGAATCGACTCATTTGTCTTCTTGGACGATAATCCAGCCGAGCGAGCGCAGATGCGGGCGATGATGCCCGAAGTCGCCGTGCCTGATTTCCCAACTGCCGAACAGGACTTGCCGAAGTTCCTGCGCCGTGTGGCGAGACTCTATTTCCCTGAAATGCGGCTTACTGAAGAGGACAAGGCAAAGACGGCGCAGTACAAGGCGGAGTCTGCAAGGCGCGAATTCGCCACCGGAATGTCGGTAGGAGACTACTTGAAAGGGCTTGAGATTTGGGCGGATATCCATCCAGTTCGCGAGCTTGAGATTCTAAGAGTTGCGCAGCTTTCGCAGAAGACTAACCAGTTCAATGTACTGACAAACCGCTACACTGTTGATGACATCGCGAGGTTTGTGCGCGATGCCAGCCATTTGATCGTCTCCGTTCACGCCGGCGATAGATTCGGAGACCAGGGGCTTGTGGCGTTCGTGCATGCGATTGTCGAGGGGGATGAAGCGACAATACTAGACTGGGTAATGAGCTGCCGCACGATGAACAGGCGGCTGGAGTTTGCAGTTGAGGATCGCGTCGAGGCAACGCTCCTCGCACGCGGCGTCAAGAAGCTCCATGCGTCGTGGCGAAAGACATTGAAGAACGCGCCCGTCGCGCGGCTCTTCGACTCCTTCGGCTTCACAGTAGAGGAATCGACAGACGATTTTCGTAAGTATTTGCTGGAGTTGCCTTGCCAGAAGAGGCGAGAGCATTTTGTCTTATTCACGGAGGTGTTATGATGCAAGACTACTGCACGGTTGTGACTGGAGCGGCGAGCGGCATTGGCTATGCCGTCGCGTCTAAACTGCTTGCGGCAGGCGAGAGCATTGTCGCGGCAGACCTTAATGAGGAGCGCCTTGCGGAGAAGTTCGGCGGCAATGCAAATGCTGTAGTCATCGCTTGCGACCTGACTACGGAGGATGGGGTCAAGTGCCTCTTCGAGGGAATCAAGTCGCGCTTCTCTGGCGTTAGAGGTTTCGTTCATGCGGCGGGCTTTGACGAAATGGCACCGCTTGGGATGATCGCCCCTGATGCCATGCAGCGCCTTTTCGCAATCCACGCGATCTTCCCAGTGCAGTTCCTTGGCTGGATGGCGAAGAAGCAGAATCGCGCTCCTGACGCGGCGGCAGTGCTAATTTCGTCACTTGCGGCACACGAGGGCGCGAAGGGCCATGTTGCATACGCGGCGGCGAAGGGCGCAGTCGAGGGCTTTCTGAAGTCGGCTGCCGCTGAGTTAGTGGAGAAAGGCGTTCGGCTTAATGCAGTCGTTCTTGGTGTCGTTGAGACAGAGATGTCCCAGGGCTGGATAGGTAAACTTTCCAAGGACCAGCGCATGGCGCTTGAAAAGGGCTATCCACTTGGGCTTGGGCGTCCTAGTGACGTCGCCGAAGTGGTGAAGTTTCTCCTTTCTCCCGCGGCAAGATGGGTTACTGGACAAGCCATAGTCTGCGACGGCGGGCATGAACTAACTTAAATAACCATGATACCTGAATTCTACGATAAAAAGGCGCTGGCCAAGAACATCTTTTGGCTTGTTGTTCTATTTGCGGCATGCAAGTTTTCAAAGGGCGCGGCATTTGCGGTCCTCATCCCGATTACGCTCGTATTTATCATTCAGGCACGTAATACTGCGCTACTTGCTATTCTGTTTGTCGCTTCGGCAGCGATGATCATGAATCCTTTTTTTATGCCGCACACGGTGCCGTTTGTTGCTTCGCAGAAGGTTCTTATGCTTATGGCTGCATTCTTTCTTGCGCTGCAGGTGTTCGGGCGCCGCCATTCTGCGCTTATTACGCCGCTCCTCTCGCTGTTCCCGTATCTTATATACATGGTCTTCGTATCTCAAGGTGGATGGTCGCCTGTGATATCTAATATGAAGCTTTTCCTTTTTACGATGATTTATTGCGCCTTGTATGGTTGCGCAGTGCGCGTAATAGATGATAGGTGCGACGAGCGCAAGGTGCGCACTATGGTTCTCGTTCTTGGGATATTCTATATATTTGGGTCACTCGTCTTGATTCCATTCCCAGGAATAAGCTACATGTCAACCGAGGAAATGATAAACAACCCTGTGACAATCAGCCTCTTCAAGGGTACAACGAACCACTCTCAGGCGCTTGGACCAACGGTGGCAATGTTCAGCGTTATGCTCTTTGCCGATCTTGCCTTTTCGATTCAGCGGTTCGAGCCGCTTTATATGGCTTTATTGGCTGTTGCACCATTTCTCCTTTACAGAACGTCAAGCCGCACGGCAATGGGTAGTTTTGTCGCAGGGATGGCCTTCGTCACCTTTTTTGCGATGAACAGTAAGGGAATTGTCAAGACGAGGTGGCGAAGGGCGATAACGAATTTCATGCTGATGATTGCCGTCCTTGGCTCGATATCAATATCGGTAGTGCCACCTTTGCGCGACAAGGCGACGAAATTTCTTCTTAAAAGCTATAGCGGCGAGACCGCTGTAAGTAAGGAACTAATCATGGCATCGCGTTCCAGCGTTTATGAAAGAACTCTTGAGAATTGGCGGAGAAAGCCGATTGTGGGCAACGGGTTTCAGGTGAGCGATGAGATGGAAGGCATCCGGATAAATGGCATAAGAGATATGTTGTCTGCCCCTGTTGAAAAATGTACGTGGGTATATGCCATTCTTGAGGAAGGAGGTGTAATAGGTATGATTTTATTTGTCTTATTCCTGCTAATATCGCTAGGCCTAATGGTAAAAAGGCATGCTTATATAGGCGCCTCTATGCTTTTTACCTTTGTTATGGTAAATTTTGGGGAGTTCGGCATTTTCTCGATGTCAGCTGATGGTGGTCTTTTCTGGTGTATGGTTTTTATTGGGGTAATCCTTGATCACAAGCGGCAGATAGCAGCAAAGAGAAGAGATGAAGAGGCGTTTGCGCGCGCCTTGGCATTCGTATAGCCGTTATTCTGTTTTCACCAGCTACGGGAGGGGTTGGAGAAAACTTCGAGGGCTAACCCTAAAAATCGCAGTTGAACCCAAGTCGCCTTCTTGCCGTCTAGGCCTTCCCTGCCTTCCGAACGTGCGCTCACGTAAAGGGCAACCGTGCTCCCTTGTTTCTTTGGGCGAGATGCGCGTCCATCGCCCCTCTCGACGTATACTTATACGCCTTCGGGGGCGAGTCCTGCGCATCTCGCCTCAAATAACCTAAAGTCCGCTCGGCTGCGGCCCTTTACGTGAGCGCGTTTGGCACCCTGGTGGTGTCGGGCGCTTCGTTCGGGTCTCGGCGCTCGGCCCCGGTCGACGTTCCCGGCGCTCTCGCTCTCTTCTGCGTCAATCCGCGGCACTCTGCGTTGTCGCCTCACTTCGCGGCTA
>JAEEGL016810126.1_pt1 | contig 16385 bp, 18 predicted proteins | sample 9134231 | NCBI WGS metagenome assembly JAEEGL01 (sample SAMN16246548, study PRJNA631951) | gut metagenome | biome: gut microbiome; feature: rumen; material: fiber-attached | host: Bos | place: Iran: Karaj | collected 2018-10
CTTATCTCTTTCTAGTTTTAATACATCTCTATATTTCATAATATTCTCCTTAATCAAATGGTTTAATATCCACTAATAACTTATTTAATTCAGTATCATTTTCTTCTAGTGGTATATTAATTGAATAAAATATATTATCTTCACTATCTTCTACATCAGTTATATAAATATCATCTGATATTATTTCTACTAACCCAGTAGATTCAATTAGTCTTTTTAATTCTCTATGAGTTTTATCTTCTAAATCCTTCTTAGAAATAAATATTGTTGCATTAGTAATATCATGAGAAGCCCATACTTCTACTCTATATGGTCTATTATTAGTTATAACACCTTCATTATAACCTATATTACATATTTCCGTATCATTCTCAAAATCTATTACATCTCTTACTATTTGTGGATATTCCATATATTCCTCCTAATATGAATCGTCATATTCTTTTTTACTTATTAATTCCATATATACATCTGATATCTTATCTTCTTTAATACCTAAATCAACTAGTATAGAGTATGCTGTTTCAATAGGTATTTCAAAGAAACATTTATCATTACTTAATATAGTTTGAATTAAACTATATTTCTTTTTATCTTCAGAAGTTTTAGCTCTTTTTAATAAGGAATTACACTTCTTATTAAGATCTTCTAACATAGCTTTGACCTCCTTGAAGTTTTAATCCAGGTATTTTATCTTGTCTATTAGTATAAGCATATTCACCTGATTCAAATTTAGCAATTAATTCTGTGTCAGTTATCGTACCTACTTTAGGTATTTGATCTAATTTTATTTGATAATAAGTATCTCCTGAAGTACTTAATATAACTACCGGATAGTATTGGGATCCTTTAGCACTTATAAAGTTGATATGGAATTCTGAACCTAATACTTGTTGATATACATGATTAATATACTCTAAAGCTTCTATACCATGTAATCTTTGTTTTTCAATTAAATTAACTAAGAAATTTAATTTATCTAATGGACTAATATCAGCTTTAATAAATAAATCATTATATTCATTTAGAGCTTCATCAAATTCTTCTTTATTTCTATTCATAGTTTGATATATATCTTGTATAACTGCAAATAATTCAGTAAATTTTTCTCTACTTACTTTACTTTCATTAATAGAGGTAATACCAGTTAATGGTAAGTTCATCTTAGCATTAGCTAAGTCATTATTTATAGTTACTTCAATAGCATTAACACTTATTAAGTATTCATTATATCTTATCTTTAATTGTGGGCCTTGTTCAGAACCAAATCCACTACTTAAAGTATATTTAAGACCTAGTTTACTTAATACTTTAGCATATATAAGAATAAACTCATAGTTGATAACTGAATTGTTATCAACAGTTATTTCTTCAATACCTGCGATATTCTCGTGCATTTTTCTTCTTTCAGCATTACGTGGATTAGTATAATATTCTTTATCAAATGTAAGTATTGAACATAATTTAATATAAATAAATAATGCTTCTTCTAATGGTGAGAATGTTCTAGGTATTTCTCTATATAAATAAGCTTCTAGACGTGGATTAAGTTCAAATTGTTCCATGATACTTATTCCTTTATCATCTTCATCATTAGTAGTTAAACACTTATTTAAAGACTCAAAATCTATTGTTTTATAAGATTTTAAATCTTGTAATCTTTTTATAACATATTCTGGTAATAAATACTTTTCATATATACGATTTAATTCAAAGAATTCAACTATAAAGAAAGCTCTTATTTCTTTATCTGAACCATATAATTCAAATTCATGATATCTATCAGCAGGCATAAATATTGTATTAATTAAATCTTCAGCTCGATAAGAGTATTTAACACCATCTATTTCTCTAGTTATTTCCATGTCTTTATATACTTTTAATAATGTTTCTAGATGAGATGTAGAAAACAATAAAGCCACTCTCATTTTTTCTGTTGCATTTAATTTAGACAGATCATAGTTTTGATAGAAAGATAACACATCTATTCTTTTTAATCTAATTTGATTAGTTAAATCTATTTCTCCATCATTAAATAAGCGTATTTCTACTAATACAGCTGATGGATTAAATAAATTAGCTAATAAGTATTTAAACATACCAGGATTTCTAATTAAATCTAGTAATAGTATTTCACTCATACTAGTTTTACCTGTTTGCGTATTAACTGTAACAATTTTATGATTTTTAAATAAATCAAATACTTTTTTATCTTTTATATATAAAGTCTTTATGGTTTTATTAGGTAGTCTTAGATTATAGTCATTAACTAGTTCATCTTCCGTAATAAAAACATCTCTATCAAGATACTGTTCATAGTCATGAACAAGATTCTTAGTTTTTATATAGACCACCTCCATACAATACACTAATATAATTATATCATTTTTTGTTATAAATATTAATTTTTATTTGATTATTATGTTTTTTGCTTTTATAATATAGACTTACGAGGCGAATAATATGATCAGAGTAGATAATCATGTTCATTCTAAATATTCACAAGATTCTAGAGTAGATATTAAAGATATAGCTAAAAGCGCTAAAGAAAAAGGTCTAGAATATGTAGCTATTACTGATAAGGTTGATTTTTCTATCCAACCTATTAAAGACGCTATTCATAGAATGAAACAAAGAAATAACGCCATTGATGAATATGGACAAAATAATGGTATTAAGATAATAAAAGGTATTGAAATAAATGAACCTCATTTATATCAGGAAGAACAAAGATTGTTATTAGGATCTACAGAAATGGATTATGTATTAGGTAGTGTTAATCATGTATTAGGAGTACCTATTAAGAAAATGGCTAATAATCCTTCTGTTGTAGAATTATATCTTAAAACTTTATACCAAATGGTAGAAGAAGCAGATATAGACGCTGTAGCACATTTAGATTATTTAAAGAGATTTGTTAATAATCCAGACTTTAATGATGAAATGATTAAAGAAATAATGAAAACTATGGTATATAGAGGTATTGGATTAGAAATAAATACATCTGGTATAAGACATGGAGTTACTACTTATCCAAGCAAAGAATATATTGATTTATATGTAGCTTGTGGTGGAGATAGAGTATTATATGGTAGTAGCGCTCATCAAGTTAATGAAATATATGATGGTATTGAAGATGCTAAAAATGATATTATTGATTATGACTTAGATGACTATGCTGTTATAGATAGAAAATTTAGAAGATTATAAAAAGGAGCTATTTCTTAGCTCCTTTTTTTGTTCTTGGTTTTCTAGCCTTAGTTTTTTCTTCCTTTGGCTCTTCATTAGTTTCTTTTACTTCTTCTTTTTCTTCTTTTTTAGGCTCTTCTTTCTTTGTTTCAACAACAGTTTCTTCTTTTTTCTCTTCCTTAACTTCTTTTTTCTTTGGTAATACTATTTTATTACGTCTAATTAATTCAATATTAGCCATAAAGAATACGAAGTAACACATTTCTAGAACGAAGATAAATGTGATAGCATTGTTATATCTCAATACCGATGAACACGAGAATCCCGGATTCTTACCTGAACAAGCTAGTACTAGAATATAACCATAATATAGTTTTATCCAGAATATACAGAATACTGCTAATAAACCAATTATCATATGGTATAGTGGCATTATTTTCTTTATATTTCTCATCATTAAGTATGTCATACCTAATACGGCTACTATATTAGCACATAATACAACTACTACAATTAATACTTTAAATGCATCATAGAAGAAGTATTCGCCACTTAATATACCAAATGCATCCAATATGAAGAATGTTAAAGCTCCAAGTATTGGTACACATACGATTTGATAGAACACTGAATAAACAATATTCATTATTTTATTGCTATCTTTCACACTAATCACCTATTCTCATTTTAATTATATATTATTATTGTTTATATCACAATAATAATATTATTTTTTATGTCCACAATAGCGACAATATTCGTCTACTGGCGCCATTATGTTTCCACATTGAGTACAATAACTTGCTAAATTAGCCTTTCCCTTTTCAACTTCCTTAATTACCTCTTCTGGTAATTCATCACTTTTTATTTCTTCTTCATTATCTTCAAAAGCTTCTTTCATCATATTAGACATATTAGTTCTTGTTGCTTCATCACTAAATAAAGCATATAACAAGAAGGCAGCTGCTAATATAATTAAGAAAATATAACTCTTTAAAATACGTGAACCAATTATAATAGTTAATATAGATGTAACTACATATAATTTTTTATCTTTAATATAACCAATTACTAACATAGCTATAGCCATAGCTAAAGTAATCATATAATATTCTTCACAACATATATTATATATTAATAAACAGTTTAATAAGATCTTTACCCACTCATGTTCTCCCTTAGGTTCTCTAAATATATATCGTAAAGCGATAAATATTGAACATAAAATGATAATTTCTTTTAATCCAAAGCCTAATAAACCCAAATCTAAACCTGTAATATATTTAATACTTGTATATAAGAAAGCCAGTAATGCTCCGAATAACATAAACTCACTATCTAGCGATTTAATAACTATGATAAACATTAACATAGCAAATATTATATATTTAGTATTAACTGTATCTAAACAATTTAATAAAACGATATTAGTTATTATAAATAACCAATTAACAAATACTCTTTTAATACCATTATTTCTATCTTTAAGAATAATTACCACATAATCAACAAGTAATAATAATATTCCAATAAAGTATTCAAATAATGATAATGTGCTTCCATTAATTACTAATAAGACATTAATAAGCATTAAAGCTAATAATTCATATCTTAATTTAGACTTCTTAGATATTATATACATAAGTACTAAGAATGCATTTATTATTAAAGCAATATATATTGGATATGCTTTAACATATATTGTATTTAATGAAGTTAATACTAGATTTAAAGTAATTACTAACTTAATTGGTAATAATATTAATTCTTTCTTATCTTTAAGTAAACTCATACCCATAGATGTAATAAATATTAATCCACATATAGATCCCGTAATTAATATATTACTTGTTTGAATATTAAGTAACGCATAAAAATAAAATACATTATAGAAAATCTTAATAGCTATATCAAATACTTTAGATTTTCTTTTATTTAATAAAGTATATACTACTTCAGATAATGCTAAAGCAGCTACCATAAAGATATTATATTCATATATTCTAACTACACTAAAAGCTTTATATAACACAATAATAAGTAAGAATAAGAATACTCTACTATAATTATCATCTTTTCTACCTACTATTAACATATTAGTTATATTAACAAAATATAATAACGCTAATGGTAAAGCTTCTAATTCTTTAAAAGAATACATACAAAAGAAGAATACTAATAAACTCATGGCTTTAGTAAAATCGCATAAGAATCCTTCTTTTTTAATTATATTTATTAACATTAATATTGTTGTAATAACAACAAAAGTATATCCTTCATTTAATCCTATAGATAATCCTGCATAATATATAAGTACTAACATTGCAGCATATACTACTAAAAGGTACGCTCTTGAATGTTGTTTAAGTGAACTTAAATAAGATAATACCAACACAAGTATCGCCATAGTAGAATAAAATATATGCAAGTTATTACCTTCTAAAGAAAGGTATGGTCCTAACATATTAAGTTTACCTGCTGTGTAATATACTAAAGTAATAAGAATAACGCCTAAGAACCATGATAACTTAGATGATATCTTACTATCATATGTTTTCTTAAATGAATCACTTAATATTATAAATAAAATAGCTACTACTCCCCCAATGGCTAATCTTAAGATATTATTTAAGAAACCATTATTAAATAATAAGAATACAGAAGTAATAAATATTATTAACTCACCTATGCACAAAATACTATCATTTTTATTTTGTTTCATTTTAATCCTTCCTTTTATTTTCTAAGCATATAAAATTATTATACACCAAAATAAAAAAGGAGTTACTCCTTTTTTTATTTATCTTCGTTATCTTCTTCTGGTTTAATTGGATGATCAGGTCTTTTTCTATCATCTGTTTTTTCTTTTTCAATGAATGGTAGTTCTGTAATATCTACATTATCTAGTGTCTTTAATACTTGTATTGTTTCAACAAATTCAGCTACTGATCCAATTATTAATATTACTCCAACTATTCTTAAGAATAACTCTAGTGAATCTAATGGATTTAATATAATAATAGCTCCTAATACCAAATATAATAAACCAGCATATAAATTATTCTTCCATTTAGGAGATATACCTTTTAAGTTCATAGCATATTGTATTTTAAATAAAGCTTTTATACATACGAATATACCTATAATAGTAGTTATTAGTTTACCTAATGAAGTTGAGTTAGTTAATAGATATAAACCTATAGCTAATAAGATTACTCCTAGAACTAAAGATAAACTAGTCATCTTCTCTGCTCTACTACTCTTAATATAAAAGTATACTTGAACTAGTCCTATAACCATAAATACAATAGCTATAGCAATAGTAATTAATTGAATAGATTGAATTGGTGCTATTACTAATACTATACCTAATATTGCTGTTATAATACTTGTTCCTATCATAGATTTTTCACAATTTTTTGCTGTATCAATCATTATTCATCACCTATTAATATTATATAATAATATAGATAATAAAAAAAGCACTAATAAGTGCTTATAATATTATTTCTTTATCTGGTTCTACTATTAATCGTGATGGATGATTAAATGCTAAAGCTTTTTCCATAACAAACTTTTCATATGGTTTCATATGTATTGGAATAGTATGTTTAGCTTTAATATAATCAGCACATATACTAGCTTCTTTAGAATCCTTATTATAGATACCATCTATTGGTAATAAAGCATAATCTACATTATATGTAGATATTTTATTTTGCATATCATTAGTTAAAGAAGTATCTCCCGAACAATATATAACTAAACCATCAAATCTAAGAATATAACCAACACATTCTTCTTTTTTATGATTTTTATTATATGCTTCAACAGCTTCAACTTCTATATCATTAATATTCTTTATTAAATATTCACCATTAATATTCATGTCTTTAGATCTAAGTATAACAGTATCTTCTTTTTTAGTTACTAATTCTACTCTATTATGATCTTGATGTTCATGTGTAACAAGTATTAAATCAGCAGGTTCTGAATAATCACTATCTATAAATGGATCGACATAGATAATTTGATTATTATTAGTAATAAACTTGTAACTACCATGACCTTGAAATATTAACTTAGACATATAAACCTCCAAAAAAAAATGCAGTAGGCACTGCACTTAGATTATAACACTATAAATTAATAATATGCAATATATTATTTGAACTTTACAAATAAAAGATAACTATAAACAATTACTCCTAATATATTAATAACATTAAATATTGGTTTCTTAGTTTTATGATGGAATATATGCATACCTAATAATCCACCATAACTACCACCTATCAAAGATACTCCTAGTAATACTTTTTCTGGTATACGATACATATCATGTTTAGCTAAAGTTTTATCTAAACCATATAATATAAAACTAACAATATTTATAATTATTAAATAATAACGAAATATATCACTATAAGGTATTGTAGTAGTTGTCATATAATCACCTATTTTATTATACCATAATTATTATTATGCTATAATTATTATGAGGATGTGATAATATGCATTATGTACACAAAAACACTGGTACTTGTTCATCTGGTATTAAATATGAAATTGAAGATAATATTATTAAAGATGTTGAAATAGTTGGTGGATGTCCTGGTAATACTAAAGCTGTTTGTAAGTTTTGTATTGGTAAAACAGTAGATGAAGTAATTGAGCTACTTGAAGGTATACCTTGTGGTAATAGAGGTACATCTTGTCCTGATCAACTAGCTAAAGGTCTAATTGAATATAAAAAAGAAATGGAAAATAAATCATGAATATCGAAGTAAAGCATTTAAATAAAAAACTAGATGAATTTAAACTAGATGATGTATCTATTAAAATACCTAAAGGTAAAATAGTAGGTCTTATCGGAGAAAATGGCGCTGGTAAAACAACATTAATTAAATGTATATTAAATGCTATGTATAAAGACTCTGGTAAGATAACATTATTTGGTGAAAACTACAGTAATGAATTAAAAGATGATATTGGTGTTGTATATGATGATTCATTTATTAATGAAACATTTATGATAAGTGATATTAATATGATTATGTCTAATATCTTTAAGAATTGGGATAGTAAGTTATTCTATCAATATATTAAAGATTATAAAATACCAGTTAATAAAGAATTTAAGAAGTTATCTACTGGTATGAAGAAAAAAGTTGAAATAGCAGTAGCTATATCACATCATCCCAAAGTATTAATACTTGATGAACCTACTTCTGGATTAGATCCAGTTATTAGATCTGAAGTATTAGATATGTTTCAAAACTTTGTAGATAATACTGATAACTCTATATTATTATCTACTCATATTACTAGTGATCTAGAACATATCGCAGATGATGTTATATTTATAAGTAATGGTAAGATTATATTTGATCAAAAATTAAAAGATATAAAGAATAATTATATTGTATTAGAAGTAGAAAAAGATGAATTTAATAATATAGATAAAAAAGATATTATTAAATATAAAGAAAATAGATTAGATTATTTAGTTTTATTAAATAAAGAAAATATGAAGAAAGAATATGATAAGTATATTAGATCTATTACTTCGTTAGATGATATTATGCTTTTATATATAAGAGGTGAATCATGCGAGGTTTAATAATAAAAGATTTATTATCTTTAAAGAATCATTGGAAACAAACAGTAATATTATTTATTGGTTGTTTATTACTAAGCATAGCTTTAGGTAATTATTTATTAGCTGTTGTTTTTGTACCTATTATGATATCTTCAAGTGGTATAACAACATTCTCTACAGATGAATTCTTTAATACAGAAAGTTATACATTATCTATGCCTTTATCTAGAAAACAAATAGTAACTGCTAAATACTTATTTACTTTTATTACTATATTAATATCTATATTTATGGGAGCATTTATATACTCTCTAATAGATATATTTATTAGACCTGGTTATAATGGATTAAATTCTTATATGATGTTTCAATTACTATTATTTGAAGGAACAAGTATAATTGTTGATTTTGTATTCTATCCAGTTATATATAAATATGGATGTGAAAAATCAAGAATAGTATTAATGGCTATAGTAATGTTAATACTAGGTATATTATCTATATTAAGTGTATCTTTTAATATTTATAAAGTAGATTTTATTAACTTTAAAGTATTATTAGAAAACTTAGAAAAATATGGTGCATATCTATTATTATTTACTACCATAGCCGTAACTATAATATCTTATTCACTATCGAATATATTCTTTAGACATAAGGACTATTAGTTCTTATGTTTTTATTTGTGTAAAACTTTGTGTACACTTAAGGGTAAATTTACATTTTTTAAAAGTGTAAATCAAATTATGTAGTATTATAAATGTAGGTGGTTAAACTATTAAAACATTAAACTAAATGATTTTTATCTTAAAAAAGCATTAATATGCGGATATAATTTAGCTTTAGTGATAGTTTGGAAAAGATCACAATGTTTGTTTGGTAATTAGCTTATTTACACCTATATAGCTAGTGTATTTATTACACTGATGACCTAAAGAATAAACTAGTATCACATGCCTAAGGGCACTAGAATAGAAATATTAAATGTGAGATAGAAAGCATTAAAAATTTATTACATGGTGTATGCCACAAAATAATTATTTAATGAATAATCTTATTTTTATAAGATACCTGCTGTTTGATGGGAGCATAATGTAAAAATTATAAAAAAATATCTTTCCCCCTAAACTATTTCAGCATTATGTCATTAAATAGCAATTTTTAATCGAGAAAAAAAGAACTAGAAATAGTTCTTTTTTTGATTAATATAATTTCTTTACTACACTAATATATGATTTCTTACAAAGATAGTCTCCTAATACACCTGGAATACTAACTATTTTAGCCATAGACCATCTTTTTAATTGTTTATATAGATATGGGTTATTTTTATTAATTTCTTCCCATAAACCTTTATATACTTGTATATAATCTTTTTGTTTAGCTGTTCTAGTAATAACAATAGCTGTAGTAACCATATTATCACACATAGTAATCATTGCTTTTCTATGTTTTTTATTAGTTATTTTACTTAAGTCATAAGCATTACACATTAACTTAGCAATACTTACTTGATCTTTATAATGTTTTATTAAACAATCTATATTAATAGTTTGACCAGTTCTTCCAATAAAATATCTATAGAAGTCTTTATCTAAATAATATATTGTTTTAACATTTATCATTGGTAAATATACAAATAAATTATCTTCATAATAAGTATGTTTAGGTAATTTAATCTTTGTTTTATCTAGTATACTTTTCTTAAACATTACTGAATGTAATGATAAGTATTGTTTAGGTTTAAACTTACGAGTTTCATTCCAAGTAATTTCTTCATTATTTTTAAATACATTATTAAATCTAATACATCTATTAGGTCTTTTATCTTTATAAGTAAATACATGATTAGTAACAATCATATCGGAATCTATCTTTTTAATTAATTTAACAATAGATTTAAGATTTCTTTTATCTACCCAGTCATCACTATCAACTATTTTAAAGTATTTGCCAGTAGCGAACTTTAATCCCGTATTAATTCCTTCACCATGTCCACCATTAGGTTGGTGTACTACTTTTACTACTGTCGGGTATTTTATGGCGTACTTATCCGCTATTTTACCCGTTTTATCTGTAGATCCATCATCCACTATAATGATTTCGACATCATCTTTAGCAGATAATAAAGAATCAATACATTTCTCCATATAATCTTGAGAATTATAACATGGGACTAAAAACGAAATGCACTTCATAACCTCACCCACTGCCACATATTATAATCACTTTTGGTCTATTTTACAAATATTTTTGTTTATCAATAAAATGTGCTATAATCTTGGGGTGGAGTGAGTTTATGCAAAACTTAAGTGTTTTAGTATTATTATTCTTCTTTTATGGGTTCTTTGGTTGGGTATGTGAAGTTCTATATGGACTATATATCAATCGAAGATTTGTTAATAGAGGATTTTTAGTTGGACCAATATGTCCAATATATGGATTTGGTGTTGTTGCTATTACAATACTATTATCTAGATATCAAAATGACTTACTAGTATTATGGATTTTATCAATGTTTATATGTTCTGTATTAGAATATTTTACTTCATGGGTAATGGAGAAAATATTTAGAACTAGATGGTGGGACTATTCCGATAAAAGATATAATATTAATGGAAGAATATGTTTAGAATTCTCATTTGCATTTGGTTTATTTGCTGTACTAGTATTATTCTTTATGAATCCAATAATATATAGTATCTTAGATAAAATACCAGATGTATATGAAACATGGGCTGCTATTATATTAGCTGTAGTATTTATAATTGATATTATTGTTTCATTTGGAGTTATTATTACTTTAAAGAATGTGGCTGCTAGTATGAAAGAAGATTCTACAGAAGTAATTACTAAGAAAGTTAAAGATATATTAATTAAAAAAGGTTCTTTATTTATTAGATTATTAGCATCATTCCCATTAGCTAAAATTAGTAGTGCTAAATCATATATTAAAGATAAATTAAATAAAGATAAAGAAAAGAAAAAAATAAAGAAAGAAAAACAAAAAGAATTAGAGAAAGAAAAAAAGAGATTATTCAAATAATCTCTTTTTATTAACATTTTTGATCTACACAAACACATTGTCCAGGATCTTCATTAGATAAAGAATCAAATAATTTATTTAATTCTTCTTTAACTACTTTTATTTGTTCAATAGTTTGTGCATCACTTGGATTTGTTTGATCTTCAGCTAAACCAGAATACAATATTTTTGGTAATCCATCTTTAACAGAAATAATACTTGGAGCATAAATTCTCTTTTCTGGTACTTCTACTGTTTTTACTTTACCCTTACTATTAGTATAAGTTAATGGAGTATATTCTTCTAATACACAATCTAATAACTCTAATAACTTATAGTATTCTTCACTACCTTCAGTAGATTTAATAGCTTCATTCTTTTCATTAAGAGTATATTCATCTCTTATTTTAGAAATATCTACATAATATATTTTTTCTATATTTTTTTCTTTAGCTACATTAAGTAATGTACTTAATCCATTACGACACCAAGAACAAGAAGGATAGCTAAAATAAACAATAAATGTATCTTTATTATTTATCATATCTATTATATCTTTTGGTTCTTTCTTTATCATTGGATTTTCTTCTTCAATAGTAACATTAACCTTACTACCTGCTTCATCTAATACTTTATCATTATAACTCTCGAATTCTTCTTTAAATATTCTAGCATCAGTCATTAAGGCATCCTTTAGTTCTTCCTCAGTTGATAGTTCACTAAAAATATATAATATACCAAATGCTGATAATAAAAAAATGAAGATTACGAAAGCATATGCTCTCTTTTTAGTGTTCATTAAACTGCCTCATTTCGTAATACATTATAGCATATTATAAAATAAAAAATAAACTAAAATAATTGAGTTAATTATTCTTATGGTGTATAATCTTATAATAAGGGTGATGAAAATGAAGGTGCTATTTAAAAAATTTCGACGTAGCAGTTTGAAAATGCGTTTAGTATACTTATTTACATTATTTGTTTTTATAGGTAGTTATATATTCATTTTCTTAAGTTTATTAAAGTTAGAAGGTATTGAAACAACACTTAGAATTGTTGGTTTATCTACTTTAGGATTTATATTATTCTTATATTTATTCTATGACTTAATATTCTTAATAACTAAACATCATATTACATTAGCTATATCTTCTATAGTAGTACTTATTATATCGGCAGCATGTATTAATGCTGGATTAGCAGTTAATAAAGTATATGATTTAGTAGATAATATGGTTATTAAAGAAAATGATTTAGTTAAATATACTACTAACTTAATCGTATTAAAAGATACCAAATATGAGAATAAGAAAACATTCAAAGTTGGTATGATAGATAATAAAACAGATACTGAAGGTTATGTATTACCTAAAGAATTAATTAAAAGAGATAAATTAGAATTTACTGTAACTGAATATGATACTTATCTAGAAATGTTAGAGTTATTATACGCTAAGAAATTAGATGGTGTATTTATTACTAGTGATTTTGAAGCCATATATAATTCTACTGAAACATTTGAAAATATTGGTGATGATGTTAGAGTAGCAGTAGAATATTCTAAAGAAATGAAGAATCAAAACTATATAGCATCTACTGGTAGTGTTGATAAACCATTTACTCTACTTATAATGGGTGTTGATTCAAAAGCAGAAAAGCTAAATCCTAATGCTGGATTTAATGGTGATACATTAATGTTAATAACATTTAATCCTAATACATTAAATGCAACAGTATTCTCTATTCCAAGAGATACTTATGTACCAATAGCATGTTTAAAGAATCAATCAGGAAGTAAGATTAATAGTAGTGCTGGTCATGGTACTAACTGTGTTATTAATACAATTCAAAATTTAACAGGCATTAAAATAGATTATTTCGTTAAAATAAACTTTAAAGGTGTTGTTAACTTAGTTAATGCTTTAGGTGGTATTGAAGTAGATACGGAAAAACCAGATTATACTAAGAACGGTAAACATGATTGTAATGGTATGATATGTGAACAAGACTCTAATAGAGAATGGCGTAGTCATACTGTATATGTTCCAGTTGGTAAAAATGTTAAATTAAATGGTGAACAAGCTTTAGCATATGCTAGAAATAGACACCAATGGGCTGCATCAGACTTCAAGAGAATTGAACATCAACAAGCTGTAGTAAATGCTATAGCTAATAAAGCTAAATCAATAAGTACTGTTAATGATTTCTATAAAGTACTAGAAGCTATATCACAAAATATATATACAAATATGGCTACTAAAGAAATGTTAAATCTATATAATGTGGGTAAACAAATATTAAGTAGTAATAGTGATGATAGTTTTGGTATTAATATTCAAAGAACTTACTTATCTGGTTATAGTTTCATGATGATTATTGGTAATATGAAATCAAGAGTATATACTTACCAATATTATGAACAAAGTTTAGCTGAAATAGTTGATGCTATGAAAGTTAATTTAGGACAAAAGAGTCCAACAGTTATTAAAACATTTAGTTTCTCAGCTAATACTGATTATAAACAAAAAGTTATAGGTAAAGGTTATTACTCACAAGATAAGTTAAAGACTGTAGCAGACTTTAAAACTATGACTGTAACTCAAGCTCAAACTTGGTGTACACAATATGGTTTAACTTGTACAGTTAGTTATGTTGTTAAAGGACAAGAATTATATGATGAAACACTTAAAGAAGGTACTATAGTAGATCAAAGTGTAAGACATGGTGTATTAACTACTAAAGTTACTGGACCAATAACATTATATGTTATAAAGAAATCTACAGTAACTACTCCAATTACACAAAATACTATACCTACTTCTGATAAAACTTCAGAAAGTACTAGTGAATCTACTAGCGATAATACTAGTGAATCTACTTCTGAAAAGACTTCAGAAAGTACAACAGAAAAAACTACTGAACCTTCTAGTGGAGATCAAAACCCAGAAAATGGATAAAATAAAAACAGGATTTAAATCCTGTTTTTTTAATACTTATTATTTTTCTTTAAATGATATTCGTTTTTGTTATACCAGATAACTATATCTGTTTTAGAAGCATCTCTTAAATATAATTCTTTAACATGCTTACCATTATAATTATATTGTATTTCTCCAGTATGTTCATTTAATTCAAAACTAGCATCTTTTATTATTTCTTCTTCATCAATTATTAATGATATTTTACTAGATGTAACAGTGAATTCAACATCGGGATTCATTTGTGTCCATCTATTATTAACTATATCAGCGTTTGTGAAGTATATTTTAGACTTCTCAACGGTTTTTATAGACATAAACGTATAAATTATAGCTATTACTATAACTACGTCTATAGCCCCTAAAAGTATGTTTAGAGTACGGCTAGATATTGGCATCATTAGTTACCCCCTCTACTGTTGTTGTAGTACTTGTTGTAGTTGTTGTTGATTCAGTAGTTGTTGTAGTTGTTTCAGGTATTTCCTGTGTATAACCAGGTAATAAGAATGATTTAATCTTCCAACGTCCATCTTCATATATTGCTGATACTTTAGAATCATAATTACCAGTAAACTTAGCTACAGCATTTAATGTACCTTTATTATTTATTTTAAATAATGTATCTAATATTTTATAACTCTTAAATATTTTTAAGTTAATACGATAATAATTATCTCTATAAGTAATAAATACTGGTTTATTATTAGCTTTAATATATAACATATTATCTATAAACTCTTTAGTAAATAATTTACTTAATAATTCTTTACCATTATATATAATTATATATTCTTCTCCACCATATATGATACGATCAACTTCGTTCTCTTTAACATTTTCTTTTACTTCATTTACTTTAATTAATGATTCATCTTTAATATCTAATATTGGTTTAGCATAATTAATTAATAAAGACATTATTTCAGCATTTCTAATATTAGTTGATTTATCAACTAATACCTCATTATTATATAGTTCATCTACATTAACGTCATAATATGGACTTACTTTAGCTGCTTCCGTAGATCTAGTCGTACTAATAGTAGTTCTAGATATTGAAGTAGAAGTTCTATTTTCAATAACTTCTAATTCTGGTAAAGATTCATAATTATTTTCTTTCTTAGCCTTTTTATATGACAAAGCTGTGATACCTAATATAACAATAAGTAACGCTGTTATAACTATCATAGCTATATTAGTTGGTGTAATTTCATTATCCATAAATATACTCCTTATTATCTAATATAAATTATATAATATAATAACTTGAAACTCAATTTATTTTATGTTAGAATTATTTTGTTCCACAGGGGTGTGGTATAATGGTAGCATAGGAGTCTCCAAAACTTTTGATGGGAGTTCGATTCTCTCCACCCCTGCCATTTAGAATATTAAAACACTAACAAATGTTAGTGTTTTTTTAATTGCTAATAAAGGCATTTTAAAGTATTATATATATAAGGAGATGTGATTATGAATAAAATAGAAATTCTTAAATTAAATAATGAAAAAGAGAATAAAATATATAGTCCTTATTCTTTATTAATTGCCCTATCTATGCTTTATGAAGGAGCAAACGGGCATACTA
>JAEEGL010844214.1_pt1 | contig 16384 bp, 13 predicted proteins | sample 9134231 | NCBI WGS metagenome assembly JAEEGL01 (sample SAMN16246548, study PRJNA631951) | gut metagenome | biome: gut microbiome; feature: rumen; material: fiber-attached | host: Bos | place: Iran: Karaj | collected 2018-10
AACGGAAGATCGTCCTCCCCAGTCCCGAGATCTATCGGCATGTCGTCGATGGTCGGGGCAGGGGCCTGATATGCAGCCTGAGGCTGGGCCGCCGGCTGCGGAGCAGCCTGCGGGGCGGCCTGCGCCTGAGGCGCTCCCGCTGCAGCGAGCCTCCACACGCGGAGGTCGTTGTACCAGCGGCCGCCGTACTCGCGCGCACGCACGTTGAAAGATACCTTCACGGCATCCCCCTCCTTGAAGCGGGCAAGCTCATCGACGCGTTCCTGTCCCCAGGCGGAGAAACAAGCCTCGGACGGATAATTGCCGTCCTGATATTCCACGACGAAATCCTGCCGGGTCCAGGTTCCGCGGGCGCTTGTCCCGCCCTGGGCCGGCAGTTTCGTCTTGATCTTTCCTTCGAGTTCGAGAGTCATGGTTTAGAATGCCTCGGGATCGACCCTGGGATCGATGTAAGGGAAAACCTTCTCAAGTTCCACGTCGAAGATGAGGGTGGAATTAGGCTCGATGCCACCGGTACCGTTGGCACCGTAACCGAGCTCGGAAGGGATGTAAAGCTGTGCCTTGCCGCCCTCGCCGATAAGCTGCAGACCTTCGGTCCAGCCGGGAATCACGCGGTCGAGAGTGAGCCTGATGGGCTCAGCGTCGGCAGCGACTTCGTCAAATACGGTGCCGTCGAGAAGGGTACCCTTGTAGCGCACGAGGACGGTGTCCTGAGGACCCGGCTTCACTTCGCTGCCGGCCTCGATGATCTTGTACTGGAGGCCGCTGGCGGTGGACTGGATGCCATCCTTCTTCGCGTTGTCCTCAAAGAACTTCTTCTCCTTGGCGGTATTGAGGGCACTCTGATACTGACTCCTTTTCTCAAGGAAGCTGTTGAACAGGTCGTTCATCAGCTCGGGATTGATCTTGAACTGCTCTACGAACTCGGGAGCGTTCTGGTTGCCCTCGGCCCTGAGGAAATCGAGCATGCCTTCCTTCATCTGGGCATAGTTGAGGTCCTCACCGAAATTGTAGGACTTCAGGAAAGATCCGAAGTTGATTCCGAGGAGATAACTTACGGAGTCGACCTGAGCCTTGGAGGGGAGGAGATCCTTTGCACTCGTGCCATCAGGAAGTTTTGCGTTGTTCTGCGAACATGCTACGGTAGCCACGCTCAGAGCGAGGGCTACGATCAGGAATTTTCTTGCTTTCATTTCTAATATTCTTTTTGTTTTGGTTTCACTACAGTTCCCAGGCGAGGGCGGACGCACCGAGGATGGCGGCGTCGGACTCCTTCAGCTGGGAGAAAACGATCTTGACCTTGTCCTTCCAGATCTTGAGGACATTGTCGTTCATGGCTTTCAGCATAGGCTCATACAGGAACTCCTTGGAGCGGGCTAGACCACCGAAGAGGACGATGGCCTCGGGAGCGCTGAATGCGATGAAGTCGGCGAACTGGCGGCCGAGAAGGGTGCCGGTATAGTCGAAGATGCGGAGGGCGAGCTTGTCGCCTTCCTTGGCGGCCTCGTACACATCCTTGGAGGTGATGTTGTCCACGACGCGGAGCGTGGAAGGCTCGTCGCTCATCTCCAGCCACTCGCGGGCGGTCTTGGCGACACCGATGGCGGAGCAATATGCCTCGAGGCAACCCGTGCGGCCGCAGCCGCAGGTACGGCCGTTGTGGCGGACGACGGTGGTATGGCCGAGCTCGCCGGCGAATCCGTCATGGCCGTAGACGACCTTTCCGTCGATCACGATGCCGGAACCTACACCGGTGCCGAGGGTGATCATGATGAAGTTCTTCATACCTCTGGCAGCGCCGTAGGTCGTCTCGCCGACTGCGGCGGCATTGGCATCGTTGGTGAGGCTGACCGGGAGTCCGCCGAGCTTCTTGGAGAGAGTGGCGGAGAATTTCACGGACTTCTTGGCGGCCCATGCGAGATTCGGAGCATAGGCGACCTCGCCGGTATAATAGTTTCCGTTGGGGGCGCCGACGCCCACTCCGCGGATCTCGCCTTCCTTGCCGGCTTCCTTGATGACATCCTTCACTGCCTTGGCGAGGGCGTCGAGGAATGCATCGGCGTCATCACCGTAGATGTCGGTGCGGATGACGGTCTGTGCGAGTACTGTACCACGAGCGTCTACGACGCCGAGTTTCGAGGTCTGGCCTCCTACGTCGATACCTACGACGAACTGTTTCTCATTATTCTCTTCCATATGTGGTTATCAATTATTTACGGTTATTAATCTACGGGGATGTCCTTGTTGACGTTCTTGCTGCCCCATACGGCATAGAAGAAGATGTAGGCAAGCATGGCGATAACGAGCCAGTAGGAAGCCATGTAGCCGACATGCTTGGCGATGAAGTCCTGGATCAGAGGCATGATACCGCCGCCGACGACCATCATCATGAAGATACCGGAAGCCTGCTCGGTGTACTTGCCGAGGCCCTCGACCGAGAGGTTGAAGATGGCGCCCCACATCACTGAGGTGCAGAGACCGCAGAGGACGAACAGGAGGGCGGTGATCGGAACCTTGTGCATTACGAAGCCCTGGCCGGCGATGTAACCGGGCATGGAGACCATGATGGTCTTGGGCAGGACGATGCCGAGGAAGATGAGGATGATGGCGAGTGCGGAGAGCGACATCAGCTGGGTGCGGGTGCTGACCTTGCCGCTGATGAGCGAGCTGCAGAGACGGCCGACCATCATGAGCAGCCAGTACATGGCGGCGATGGCTCCGCCGATGGCGGCAGCGCCGAGGGTGCCGGCAGGGAATGCGCCCTTACCGGTAGGGTCGGAGAGGAAGAAGTTCAGCTGCGAAGGGATGCCGATCTCGGTACCCACATAGAAGAAGATGGCAAGGATGCCGAGGACGCAGTGACGGAACTTCCAGGGGCTGGCCTCGTACTTGACGGTCTTGCGCTCCTGTGCCGGCTCCGGGATCTTCACCAGGGAGATGATGACGAAGGCGATGGCGAACACGGCCATGGCGATGAAGAGCAGGGGAGCCACGTCGGACATGGCGGTCTGGTCGGTGACGGTGCCGATGAGGACGCCGACGAGCAGAGGAGTGAGGGTGCCGGTCAGGGAGTTGAGGGTACCGCCGATCTGGATGTACTGGTTACCCTTGTTGCCGCCGCCGCCGAGGATGTTGAGCATCGGGTTGACGACGGTGTTGAGCATACATACGCAGAAGCCGCAGATGAAGGCGCCGAGCAGGTACACACAGAGGGCCGCGACGTCGCCGCCGACCTTGCTGGAGAGCCACTGCACGAACACGCCGATGAAGCCGACGGCGAGGGCGATGAGGGTGGTCTTCTTGTAACCGATCTTCATCAGCATCTTGCCGGCAGGGATACCCATGAAGAGGTATGCGGCGAAGTTCATGAGGTTGCCGAGCATGCCGGCATTGGCGAACTTGACCTGCCAGATGTTACCGAACGGGGCGGCCATGTTTGTGACGAAGGAAATCATCGCGAAGATGAAGCACATCGTGATGATTGCCACGAGATTGGAGTTTTTCTTTGCCATATTCTTTAGTATTAAAAGTATTCGCGGGCACTGGGACAAAGGTCCAATAGCCCACGAATTTACGAAAAATTTGTATAAATAAGGCGTTTTTTATCAAAATTAGGTCAGGCGGGAAAAAGAGGGCCCTTTGCGAAGAAAGATGCAGGCAAGTATTGTGCTGACTTACAACCATTAACGGAAAAGGGCGGATAAATCGTTTTAAGATTTTTCCGTTTTTGTTTGGATTATTAAAAAATGAAAGCTACTTTTGCATCGGACATTCGAAATTTCATTTCGTGTCTATTTGTTAAGTTCGTTTTATATACGGAGACCGCGCTTTTGGGGAATGGCGCGGTCTTTTTTATTATTTCAGTTCCGTATTCAGATACTCGAGCCGTAGAGCAGCAGGCCCATTCCGGCCATGAGGATGGCCAGGTCCACTGCCTTCTCCCTGATCTTTTTCTCCTTGAACACGATGGCGCCGAGCACGAAGGTCACCACCACGGAGCAGCGGCGGATAAGCGAGATTACCGACAGCAGTGCACCCTCCTGCTTGAGGGCGAAGAAGTACAGCATGTCGGCTCCGGTGATGAACACTGCGATGACAAGCAGCATCCAGTCCCATTTGAAGCGTTCGCGCTTCTCCTTGTCTATCAATGCCTTTACCACTACGCAGGCAACCAGCAGGATCGTGATGTAGAAGTTGCACCAGCTCTGCAGGAAGAGCGGCTCCATCCCGCCTATCACCTTCTTGTCATACAGGGCGCTGGCGACTCCGGCGAGGATGGATACCACCATCGCCAGCACTCCCTTGCTCCTGGAGAAGGCGATGCCTTCTGACTTGCTGGCGCCGCTGAGCAGCGTCAGCGCCAGCAGCGCCAGCGCGACGCCCAGCCACTGCCACACGTTGAGCCTCTCGCCGAACAGCACTATCGAGAACAGCACCACGAAGAACGGCCTGGAGGCCTTCAGCGTGCTGACGGTGGTGATGGGCAGGAGTTTGAGGCCGATCAGGCCGCTGACCCACGAAGTGGTCACCAGCACGGCCTTGAGTATGATGCGGAGATGGTCCTCCAAAGGTCCCGCCGTCAGGAAAGGGCACAGGAAAAGGGTGGAAAAGGCCGTGGCGGCCAGCAGCACCCAGAGGACGCCGTTGTTCTTGAGCGCCTGTTTCTTGAAAACGTCATATATGCCCAGCATCAAAGCCGAGGCAAGGGTCATCCAAAGCCACATAGCGGAAAGGATTTACAGGGTTTGTCCGCCGATGAACTCCCGCATGATGGAGGTCGGGGGGATGGCGGCTATCTCGGCAGGGGTGAAAGCCCTGACATGGGTCAGGAAATCGATGAGCTTCTGCGCCTTCTCGTACACCGGCGAGGACTCCGCCACCCCGTAGAGCAGCGGCTCCGCGAAATACTTCAGCACCGGCGTGTCATAGAGGGTGGAGGAATTGAAGACCGTGTCGGCATTCTCCTCGTAGGGGAAGATGTTAAGCGTCTCTCCCCTGCGGACCGAAGGCCAGAGCATCAGCGTCCTCTCGGGCGAGATGCCGCGGACGCGGTTGTCGCGCACGATGCGCCGCAGCAGCCTCTTGTCCGTAGTCGAGTTGTGTACCTTCTCCCCTCCCGGCAGCGACGAGAGCGAGGAAATGTAGATGCGGAAAATGCGGTCCTGGTCCACCGACGCGGTAAGGGCGGGGTTGAGGGCGTGGATGCCTTCCATGAAAAGGATTTCCTTGTCGCCGAGCTTCATCCTGCGGCTCTCGTCCATCACGCTCTTGCCTTCCTTGAAGTCATATCTGGGTATGATGACCTCCTTGCCGGCGAGCAGGTCGTTGAGGTTGGAGTCGAGCAGGGAGACGTTCATCGCGCCGAGCGACTCGAAGTCGTACTCACCCTTCTCGTCCTTCGGGGTCTGGTCCCTGGGCACGAAATAATTGTCCATCTCGATGACCTTCGGGGTCAGGCCGAGGACGCGGCACTGCTGGGCGATGCGCAGCGACGAGGAGGTCTTGCCGCTGGACGAGGGGCCGGAGATCATCACGATGCGCGAGCGGTTGCGGCGCCAGTAGATCTGGTTGGCCATGCCGGCGTACTTGCGCTCCTGGCGGGCTTCGCAGAGGTTGATGAGCTCGATGCCCTTGCCTTCGGCGAGGGTAGCGTTCAGCTTGTCGAGATTGTCGATGCCGATGGCCTCGCACCAGTCGTGGTACTCCTGTCTTGCTGCTTCGATCTTGGTCATAGTATTTCCTTTAAGTATTTTCCGGTTACGGAGGCGGGGTCGGCCGCCACTTCCTCGGGCGTGCCGCAGGCGACGATCCGTCCGCCCCTGGCACCGCCTTCGGGTCCCATGTCTATAAGGTAGTCGACGCTCTTCAGGACGTCGAGGTTGTGTTCTATGATGATGACGGTGTTGCCCTGCTCCACGAGCTGGTCGAGGACGCCGAGCAGGATCTTGATATCCTCGAAATGGAGGCCCGTCGTGGGCTCGTCGAGGATGTAGAGGGTGTTGCCGGTGGCCTTGCGGAAGAGCTCGGCGGCAAGTTTCATGCGCTGGCTCTCGCCTCCGGAAAGCGTCACGGCGGACTGGCCCAGGTGTACGTAGCCGAGACCGACGTCCACCATGGCCTTGAGCTTCTGGGCTATCTTCGGGATGCCCTTGAAGAACTCGTAGGCCTCGGCGACGGGCATCTCGAGGACGTCGTTGATGTTCTTGCCCTTGTAGTGCACCGCCAGCGTGTCCTCCTTGTAACGCTTGCCGCGGCACTGGTCGCAGACCACGTTCACCGAAGGGAGGAAGTTCATTTCGATGACCTTGATGCCCGCACCCTTGCACTCCTCGCAGCGGCCGCCGGGGACGTTGAAGGAGAAGCGGCCGGCCTTGAAGCCGCGGACCTTGGCGTCGGGGGTGTCCTCGAACAGGGCGCGGATGTCGTTGAAGACGCCGGTGAAGGTGGCGGGATTGGAGCGGGGCGTGCGCCCGATGGGGCTCTGGTCTATCTCTATGAGCTTGTCTATGTTCTTGATTCCGAGGATCTCACGGTAAGGGAGCGGCTTGGCTTTGGAGTGGTAGAGCTTGCTCATCAGCACCGGCATGAGCGTCTCGTTCACGAGACTGGACTTGCCGCTGCCGCTGACGCCCGCAACTCCGATGAAGGTCCCGAGCGGGAAGTCCACGTCGAGGTCCTTGAGGTTGTTGCCGCAGGCGCCGCGCACGCCGAGCGTCAGCCCGTTGCCCCTGCGCCGTCTCTCCGGCACCGGTATGCTGTCCTCCCCCGCAAGGTACTTCAGCGTGACCGAAGCAGCTTCAGCCGGAGGGGTTCCGGGCTGAAAAACGTCCTGCTCCGCAGGACCCCCCCCAAGCGAGCTTGGGACCCCCCCTCTTCTGTTGCCGAGGGTGGCACAGTTTTTCAGCCCGGACCCCTCCGGCTTCGCAGTATCGGTCACTGCGGGGCCGTTGTAGCAGATGCGGCCGCCCTCCTCGCCGGCGCCGGGGCCGACGTCGACGAGCCAGTCGGCCGAGAGCATCGTCTCGAGGTCGTGCTCGACGACGATGACGGTATTGCCCTCGTCGCGCAGCTTCTTGAGCGAAGCGATGAGCTTGCGGTTGTCGCGCTGGTGCAGGCCGATGGACGGTTCGTCCAGGATGTATATGACGTTCACCAGTTTGGAGCCTATCTGCGTCGCCAGGCGGATGCGCTGGCTCTCGCCGCCGGAGAGCGAGCCCGTCGGCCTGTCGAGCGACAGGTACTCAAGGCCCACGTCCATCAGGAAATCGACGCGGTCATTGAGCTCCTTGAGAATGTCGCGGGCTATGGTGCGCTCCTTTTCGGAGAGCTTCTCCGGGAGCGCCGCCAGCCAGGCCTGCAGCTCGGAGATCTCCATCGCGGAGACCTCGGAGATGGTCTTTCCGTCTATCTTGAAATAATTGGTGTTCTCGTTGAGACGCGTGCCGTGGCACACCGGACAGACGACCTTGTCGTCGATATCCTCGACGATGCCATCCCATCCGACCATCTCGCTCTGCGAGCCGTCGCCGATGCGGAAAAGCTCGTCGGAACCGAAGACCAGAAGCGATATGGCCTCGTCAGGGACCTCTTCCAGGGGCACGTAAAGCGAGAAGTCGTGCTTGCGGGCGATGGCCCTGACGACATCGAACTTGCGGTTCTCGCGCTGGCGGCCAAGCGGGACGATGCCGCCGTTCGCGATGCTCACGCTGCGGTCCGGTATTATCGTGTCCATGTTGACGTCCACGATCATCCCGAGGCCCTTGCAGTGCGGGCAGTAGCCCTCGGGCGAGTTGAAAGAGAAGGAGTGCGGCGCCGGCTCCTGCAGGGAGATGCCGCTCTCCGGGTCCACCAGATGCTTGGAGTAATGCTTGAGTTCGCCCGTCTCGATGTCCAGGATGGCGAGGGCGCCCTTGCCCAGCGCCAGCGCGTTCACGACGGAGTCGCGGATGCGCAGGGCGTCGCCCGAGCCGGGCTTGAGCTTGTCCACGACCAGTTCGATGAAATGCCCCTTGTAGCGGTCCAGGGCATCCATTTCGTTCAGCGGGAAAATCTCCCCGTCGACGCGGACCTGCGCGAAACCGCGCTTGCGGAGCTGCTCGAAGAGCTCGCGGTAGTGGCCCTTGCGGCCACGCACGAGCGGCGCGAGCAGGATGCATTTGCGCCCGGCGTAATTCGTCATTATCAGGTCCACTATCTGCGCGTCGGTGTAGCGCACCATCTCCTTCCCCGTCACGGGGGAATACGCCCGCGAAGCGCGGGCATATAGCAGGCGGAGGAAGTCGTATATCTCCGTGATGGTGCCGACGGTGGAGCGGGGATTGCCCACGGTGGTCTTCTGCTCGATGGCTATGATGGGGCTCAGGCCGGTGATGTTCTCGACCTCGGGCTTCTCTAGTATGCCCATGAAATGCTTGGCGTAGGGGGAGAGGGTGTTCATGTAGCGCCTCTGGCCTTCCGCGTACAGCGTGTCGAAGGCCAGCGAGGACTTGCCGCTGCCGCTGAGGCCCGTGATCACCACGAACCTGCGGCGCGGGATGCTGACGTCCACGCCCTTGAGGTTGTGCGCCTTGGCTCCCTGTATGTGGATATAGTCCCCTTTATCCATTGAGTTCGATTCCGTCTGCGCTCCAGTCGATGCCGTCCTGCTCCTTCTCGCCCCAGGGCTGAAGGAAAGGATTGCCCGTACGTTCCCTGCTGATGGTGGTGTTCCACCCGTGGCCGGGCAGCACCACGGTCTCGCCCGGCAGGCCCATCAGCCTGTCCATGATAGAGACGATTAGCTTGTCGTAATCACCGCCGTGGAGGTCCGTGCGGCCTATCGATCCGCCGAACAGGGTGTCACCGCTGAAAATCAGGGACTCCTCGCGGCAATAGTAGCAGACACTGCCCTTGGAGTGGCCGGGTGTGTGGATGACCTCCCAATTGCGGCCGGCCGCGGCGATGACGTCGCCGTCGTTGGCGTCGACCGTGTCGAACGCCAGCGGCGGGCATCCGCCGTAAGGCTCCGCCATGTAACTTGCCATGGGTATCATCTCCACATCGTCCGGATGCATGTACACCGGAACTGGGCCGAGCAGGTCAAGGCAGCGGCTGACGCCATAGATATGGTCGTAATGCGAGTGGGTGACAAGGATGGCCTCGACCTTGAGGCCTTCCTTCCTTACGAGTTCCTCGAAGGGTGCGAACTCCTCGTCACAGGTGAAACCCGGGTCCACCAGGACGGCCGAAGTACCGTCCCAGGCGAGCCAGCAGTGTTCGCGGAACACATTGTTGCAGAGGAATCGTCGTATCTGGAGCATCGAAAAAGCATTTGTGAAATGCAAAAATAAGAAAAACCTTGTAAATTTGCGTAGATAACCGAAAAACCCTCCTCGTATGCACATAGGAATTGCCGGGAACATCGGCAGCGGAAAGACCACCCTGACCACAATGCTTGCGGAGCATTACGGCTGGACCCCGAAGTTCGAGGCCGTGAGCTACAACCCGTATCTGGAGGACTACTACAAGGACATTCCGCGCTGGTCCTACAATCTCGAGACCTACTTCCTCGCCCAGCGCTTCAAGGACGTGCTGGAGATAGCCGGCAGCAAGGACACGGTCATCCAGGACCGCACCATCTTCGAGGGAGTGTATATCTTCGTGGCCAACAACAAGGCACTGGGCAATCTCTCGGAAAGGGATTACAACACCTTCATGGAGTTGTTCAACCTGATGATGTCCATGGTGAAACTCCCGGACCTGCTGATCTATCTGAAGTCTTCGGTCCCGCACCTGGTATCGCAGATACAGAAGCGGGGCAGGGACTACGAGCAGAGCATCAGCCTTGAGTACCTGGCCGGCCTGAACACACGCTACGACGAGTGGATCGCGTCCTACGAAGGCAACGTCCTCGTCATTGACGCCGACAGGCTCGACTTCAAGGAAAGGCCGGAGGATTTCGCATACATCACCGACCGCATCGACGCCGCCCTGTATGGGCTTTTCCCCGAATAATAGTATCTTTGCATCAATAAAAACTGACAGCCATGCACATAGCAGTCGCCGGAAATATCGGAAGCGGCAAGACTACGCTGACCAAGATGCTCGCCGCCCACTACGGCTGGACGCCGAAGTTCGAGTCCGTGGATTACAATCCTTATCTCGCTGATTACTATGAGGATATGGAACGCTGGTCGTTCAACCTCCAGATCTATTTCCTCAACAAGCGCTTCAAGGATGTCGTGGACATCTCCAAGACCGACGAGGTCATCATCCAGGACCGCACCATCTACGAGGACGCCCGCATCTTCGCGCCCAACCTCCATTCCATGGGCCTGATGAGCACGCGCGACTTCGAGAATTACACCGACCTCTTCGACCTGATGATGTCGATGGTCAATCCCCCGGACCTGCTGATCTACCTCAAGTCCTCCATCCCCAACCTCGTGGCGCAGATCCAGAAGCGCGGCCGCGAGTACGAGAAAGGCATCCGCATCGACTACCTTACCGGCCTCAACGACCGCTATGACGAGTGGATCTCCGGCTACAAGGGCAACCTCCTCATCGTCGACGCCGACAACATCAAGTTCGCCAACCGTCCCGAGGACTTCGAGAAGATCACCGACATGATCGACGCCAAGCTCTTCGGCCTTTTCCCGGACACGAAATAGACTTTATCCGTACAGTTCGCGCAAGACCTTGAGCGACTGAACGTTGAGCGCAGACTCCGAGTGGTGCGCAATGTACTTCAGAAGGATTTCCGAAAGTGCGTTGCGCACCTCTCCGTTCATGGGCATGAGCATGGACTCGGCGAAGGGCGCCTGGACGAAATCCTTCAGCAGCGGATAATGCTTCCCTGCGAACGGGGCCAGGTCTTCGGCCGAAGGGCTGAAGCCCATCGCCGAGGCCAGCTCCAGGAGGAAGCGCAGGTGATAGTTCGAGAAATCCCTCTCCATTGCGTCCAGCGTGAGGATGCTGCGCTCGAGCCATTCGTAGAGGCCTTCCTCGCGGGCGCCGTCCTTGACTGCCCGGTAGAGGACCTCGCTCATGAAGAGGGTCATCGTATTCTTGTAGATGTTGGAGCGGATGCCGTTCAGGGGATGCCGGGCCGTCACGGCGCCCGCGCGCCAAAGGGTGCTCTTCGGGCTCTCCGTCACGTCGGCCTCCAGGATGTTCAGCGGCAGGAAGAGCGACATGGATGTCTTGCGCGATACCTTCACCACGAAACTCCTGCGTCCGTGCTCCCTGCTCAGCGCGTGCAGGACCACGGAACTCTCCCCCAGCTTGGTGACATTCAGAACTATAAGCTCCGCATCCATAGGTCATTTACTTTCACCGTCCCGTCCGGACATCTCCTTCTCCCGGAGCCAGTCCGCCATCGCACGCAACGCCTTTCCGCGGTGCGAGATGGCGTTCTTCGTCGCGTCGTCCAGCTCCGCGACGGTATTGTCCGGATACCCGTCGGGAATGAAGACGGGGTCGTAGCCGAATCCGTTGGCGCCCCGGCGGGACGGCGCGATGACTCCCTCGAGCGTCCCCTCGAAGAAATGGCGTTCTCCCTTGTAAATCAGCGTGATGACGCTGCGGAACCGCGCCCTCCGGGGTTCGCCGGGATGCTTCTCCAGCTCGGCCAGAAGCTTGTCGATATTGGCCTCGAAGTCGTGCCCCGCGGTCGCGTAGCGCGCCGAATGCACGCCCGGCGCGCCCCCGAGCGCATCCACCTCCAGCCCCGTATCGTCCGCAAAGCAGTCCAGCCCTCCGTCCTGATTGCCGCCGAGCCGGGAATGGATGTATTCGGCCTTGATGATGGAGTTTTCCTTCAAGGTCTCCCCCGTCTCCTCGACGTCTTCGGTAATCCCGACGTCCGCCGAACTCAGCAGCTCAAAACCATCACCGAGGATCTCCGCCGCTTCACGGAGCTTGCCTTTATTGCCCGTTGCGAAAATGATTTTCATAATGTACAAAGATAGCGCTTTTTTTCCGCCTGTTCCACACATCTCCCAGTCAACTTTTTCAGGATGACATTCTATTCCCATCACGTCACATAGACTCCGTCCAAGGTTTTTGTACGGACTATCGCCCGAAGGATAGTGCCGTTTTGGCCGCAACGTTCGGGAAATGCCCGAAGGTTAATGCGATTTCGGCCGGAACGTGCGGGCGGAAGGCGGGGGAATGCGGGAGTATGGAGAAAAATGCGTAGATTTGTGGAACGTTGTTTGTTGGGAACGACGGGGCCGGATCCAGATTCGGCCGGAAAGAAGGATGATTATGAGAAAAACAATATGCATGGTCCTGGCGGCGATGGTGGCCGCGGGAATGTTGGCCGGACAGACGGATGCGTCCGGACAGTCGAAAAGCTTCAAGCTCGGCCAGTGGGTCGAGATTCAGAACGGCATCCTCAAGGAGTTGAACCGGACGTATGTCGATTCGCTGCCGCTGGACCGCATCCAGCGGGTGGGAATCGATGCCATGCTGGAAGACCTGGATCCATATACCCAGTATATCCCCGAGGAGGATGAGGAAGACCTCGAGATGCTCCTCAACAAGTCCTACGGTGGTTTCGGAGCCGTCATTTACAAGCCTGACAAGGAATCCAACGTCGTAGTCAACGAGCCTTACAAGGGCTCGCCTGCCGACAAGCTGGGATTCCGATGCGGCGATGAGATCACCGCCATCGACGGTGTGCCCGTACAGGGCCTGACCGCTGCCGAGTGCACCACCAAGATGAAGGGCAAGCCCGGCACATCGGTCGTATTCACGGTCAAGAAAGTCTATACCGGCGAAGTGAAGGACGTCACCGTCGTCCGCGAGCGCATCAAGCTCCCGGACGTCGAATACGCCGGTATGCTCGAGGACGGCAAGACAGGCTATATCATGCAGTCCGGCTTCACCGAAGGCGTGAGCGCCGAGGTGAAGGCCGCCGTGCAGCGCCTGAAGGCCCAGGGCATGCAGAAGCTTGTCCTGGACCTGCGCAGCAATGGCGGCGGCCTCCTCCAGGAAGCCGTCAACATCGTTTCGCTCTTCGTCCCCAAGGGCACGCTGGTCGTTACCGCCAAAGGCAAGGAAGACTCCGCCACCGTCGAATACAAGACCGCCTCGGAGCCCGTCGACACCGAGCTTCCGATAGTCGTGCTGGTCAACTCCAGCACCGCCTCTTCCTCCGAGATCGTCGCCGGAGCCCTGCAGGACTTCGACCGCGCCACCATCATGGGAACGCGCACCTATGGAAAGGGTCTGGTCCAGTCCATCCGTCCCCTCCCCTACAACGGCAAGCTCAAGGTCACGACGGCCAAGTACTACACCCCTTCGGGGCGCTGCGTACAGGCCATCGACTATTCCCGCCGCAACGAGGACGGGTCCGTGGGCCACATCCCGGACTCGCTCACGCGCGAGTTCCGGACGGCCCACGGCCGCACCGTCCGTGACGGCGGCGGCATCACCCCCGACGTCACCCTCAAGGGTCAGGAATACAGCCGCCTGACCTACTCGCTGGTCGTCAGCGGCATCATCGAGCAGTACGCCCTGGATTACGTCCGCCGCCACCGCACCATAGCGCCTCTGGAGGACTTCCATTTCACCGATGAGGACTACAAGGACTTCGTTGCGTTCGCCAAGGGCAAGGAATTCGACTACCGTTCCAGCGCCAAGACCTACTTCGACCAGGTCAAGCGCGAGCTCGAGGCCGACGGCCTGACAGACACGATGAAGGAGCAGATCGAAGCCCTGGACAAGGCCATCGACATGGACAAGGAGACATTCCTCAACCTGAAGAAAGACGAGATCATACCTTTCATCGAGGAGGAGATCGCCGTCCGTTACTATTTCCAGGAAGCCGGCATCCAGGTGCGCCTGCGCACCGACGAGCAGCTCAAGGAAGCCCTGGAGAAGCCTTTGATCCAAGTTTAGCCTGCCGCAATGAGAAGGAAACTGACCTGGGTCGTCCTGGCAATCGCGATTGCCACTCCCTTTATAATCAAGTATTTACTGTCACTTCAGAAATCTCCCGAACTTGACAGCAGCGGTTTCGTCAACCTCACCGACGTCGTCCCCGACGCCATCATCGAGGCCAGGTATTTCGGCACGTACAACTTCGTCGGAGCACGCATCGACGGCTATCTCGAGCCCGTCGTCCTGTACACCCGTGAAGCGGCCGAGGCTCTCAGGGCGGTCAGCGACGACGTCAAGGCCCGGGGGTACAGGCTCAAGGTCTACGACGCCTACCGCCCCCAGTGCGCGGTCGACCACTTCGTCCGCTGGGGAAAGGACCTGGCAGACTCTATGATGAGGCAGTATTTCTACCCCGATGAGGAAAAGGCCTACCTCTTCGAGCGCGGCTACATAGCCGAAAGGTCAGGCCACACGCGCGGTTCGGCCATCGACCTGACACTCTTCGACATGGCCACCGGCAAGGAACTGGACATGGGCGGAGTGCACGACTGGTTCGGCATAGAGAGCCACCCCGACTATGGCGGCAATCCTGAAACCGGAGAATACACCGGAGGCGTACAGATCACCGAAGAACAGTTCCGAAACAGGATGATCCTGCGCGAAGCCATGCTCCGCCACGGCTTCAAGCCGTACGACTGCGAATGGTGGCATTTCAGCCTCGCGGACGAGCCTTACCCTGACACCTACTTCAATTTCCCGGTTCAGACACTCGGGAAATAATACCGGAAAATAACAAGAATGCGGGAGCTTGTGCCTTACCTGTGGCACAAGCTCCTTTTATATTTGTCCGCTAATTGTATTTTCTATGGAAGAGTCCGGCATTTCCATGGAGTCGCTGACTCCGGAGCAGCGTCAGGCGGTGCTGACGACCGAGGGCGGCGTGCGCGTCGTCGCGGGCGCCGGGTCCGGCAAGACCCGCGCCCTCGTGCACCGCTACGCCTACATTTACCGCGAGATGGGCATCCCCCAGGGGGATATCCTGTGCATGACCTTTACCAACAAGGCCGCGCAGGAGATGAAGGCGCGCATCGGGACCCTGTGCCCTGGTGGCGTCGTAGGCGACTTCGTCACCACCATCCACGGCTTCTGCGTCAAGTTCCTGCGCGAGGAGATCTACCGCATCGGCTTCCCGGAGAACTATCTCATCTTCGACGAGGACGACATGAAGGCCCTGATAAAGGAAGTCCTCGAGGAGAACGACATCCCACGGCGTAAAGGCATCGTCGGGAACTACAAGGACGACCTCGCAGTATTCAAGGCCTCGGTGCCCTACATCCCGCGCCACGTCATCCCCACAGCCCCGCAGGATGAGTGCGACGTGCCCCTCCTGGCCAAAATGATCCTGCGCCAGAAGCGGTATTTCGCGCTGGATTTCGACGACCTCCTGTTCTATACCCTGCACATCCTTCACAACTTCCCGGAAGTCTGCGGCAAATGGCAGGAGCGCTTCCAGTATGTGATGGTCGACGAGGTGCAGGACTGTGACAAGCCCGAATGGGAGCTTTTCACCCTTCTGAGCGCCGGCTACGGCAATCTTTTCGTCGTCGGCGATGCCGACCAGGCCATCTACGAGTGGCGCGGGGCACACCCCGAACTATTCGTAAGCTACAATCCCCGGACGGACATCTGCCTGAAGCAGAATTTCCGCTCCACGCCCAATATCGTCGCCCTGGCAGACAGCATCATCAAGAACAACCGCAACCGCCTGCCACGCACCTCCGTCACGATGCGTCCCTCCCGTGGCCTACGCACCAAGTTCTACCACACCCGCAACGAGCAGGAAGAGGCTGCCAAGCTGGCTTCCGTGTTGGGGCAGCTCCATAAGAAAGAGAAACTCCCCTGGAAAGACATGGCCGTTCTCTACAGGGCCACATACCTTTCCCGGGGCATCGAGCAGACATTCATCAGGGAAAAGATCCCGTACGTCATCTGGGGCGGCGTCCGCTTCTTCGACCGCAAGGAGATCCGCGATGCGCTGGGGTACCTCCGCCTGGCCGCCCTAGATGACGACATGGCCTTCAAGCGCATCGCCAACGTCCCTTCGCGCAAAATAGGCCGCAAGACCATGGCCCAGCTCCAGGGCTACGCCGCCGCCAGCGGCTGCTCCCTCCTGCAGGCCCTGCGGGAAAGCGGGGTGGCGCAGCGCAACGCCAGGGCCGCGGCGCTCGTCGAGCTCATCGACGAGGCGCGCCGCGGCCTGGCTGCGCGCTCCATCTCCGCGACCATGGAGTTCCTCCTCGAACACAGCGGCCTGCTGGAGCAGTACCGCGTGGACACCGAGGAGGAGCGGCTGGAGAATCTCCAGGAGCTCATCAAGTCCATCCACCTGTACGAGGAGGAGAACCGCCACGAGGAGGACCTGGGCGTGGAGCGCTACCTGCAGGACATCGCCCTCTTCACCAATGCCGACTACCGCCGGGACGAGGACAAGGTCCGGCTCATGACCATCCATCAGGCC
>JAEEGL012167350.1_pt1 | contig 16384 bp, 11 predicted proteins | sample 9134231 | NCBI WGS metagenome assembly JAEEGL01 (sample SAMN16246548, study PRJNA631951) | gut metagenome | biome: gut microbiome; feature: rumen; material: fiber-attached | host: Bos | place: Iran: Karaj | collected 2018-10
ATGAAGGAGATCATGGATATTTGTGAAAACGTGGTGGGCATCAAAGAAGCAAGCGGTAACATCGAGCAGATCGTGAATCTGGCTGCTCTGTGCCCTGGACTGGACATCTACTCCGGCAACGACGACCATATCCTGCCTGTCCTTTCCGTGGGCGGGAAGGGGGTCATCTCCACCATCGCCAACGTGGTGCCCTCCGAGGTCCACAACCTTTGCATGGCCTTCTTTGCCGGAAAGCTGGACATCGCCCGCAAGCTTCAGTTCAGCCTCATCCCCGTCTGGCGGGCGGCCTTTTGTGAGACCAATCCCATCCCCATTAAGACCATGATGGGAATGATGAACCTGTGCTCGCCTGAGCTCAGGCTCCCACTCGTTCCACCCACCCCAGAGGACGAGGACAAAATGCGCAAGGCGCTGAAGGACTTCGGCCTGATTTCATAGGGGAGGAGTTATGAAAAAGCGTGTTTTGATCAATGGGGCCCTGGGACACATGGGCCAAGCTGTCCTGGCTGCTATCAATGCGGGCGGCGACCTGGTCCCAGCCGTGGGTATCGACCTTCAGAAGGGAGCCTTTCCCGGCACCCTGTTTTCCTCCGCGGTAGAGGTGGACGTACCCTTCGATGTAGCCATAGATTTTTCCCGACCGCAGGCCACCATGGCAGTCCTGGAGCTGTGCCTCAGGGAGAGGAAGCCCCTCGTCACAGGGACCACGGGCCTGGGGGAGGCAGAGATGGCTCGCCTGAAGGAAGCTTCCAAAACCATACCCGTGTTCTATTCCCGGAACATGTCATTGGGCGTCAACCTGCAGCTCGCGTTGGTGCAGGCGGCGACCCGGGTGCTGGGGGATGCCTTCGATCCGGAGATCGTGGAGACCCATCATAACCTGAAGGTGGACGCCCCCAGCGGCACCGCGCTCATGCTGGCGGAGGCCATTGAGACGGCGCGCAGCGGGGGAAGCGAGCTGGTGTTTGGACGCCATGAAACGAACAAACGGCGGGACAAGACGGAGATCGGCATCCATTCCCTGCGGGGCGGCAACAAGGCGGGGGAGCACACCGTATACTTTTTAGGCACTGATGAAGAGATCATCATCACACATCGAGCAGGCAGTAAACGGGTCTTTGCTGAAGGAGCAGTGAAAGCCGCAGCCTTCATTTTATGTCAAATTCCGGGGTTTTATACCATGAAGGATGTCATCCACATATAGGATAAGTATGCAATGGGATTATGCAGCCTTTTTCTGCCAAATATGGCGAAAAAAGGCTGTTTTTGCGTGCATGTTCATAAAAAGTTCACATTTATAATGCTGTATTTTCTATAGTAATCATGGTATAGTGATAATGCATTATCCAGAAAATTTGGACCAATATGTAGAAACACAATATGTTGTGTCTGGAAAGGGGAGAACACACAATGAAAAAAATCGTCTCATTATTGTTGACGGCGATCATGCTCTTCTGCCTGCTGCCGATGGTGATGCCAGAGGATGCGATCGCGGCAACGGAGCTGGTGGCTTCGGGCGGTTCGTATTATTACGACGGCCACGAGCATACGGTCGCAGCTGAGGTGAAGGACGGAACGGGGTATACCATTCAGTACTCCTATTACTCTGTCTATGAGAAGGCGACATGGACTACGGATGTTCCGAAACTGGTCGAGCCGGGCAGCCTGGTCGTCTATGTTCGTGCTGTAAAGGGCACGGATATCCTGACCCACGACCCGATCCTTCTGGAGGTGGTTGGAAACGCGCCCGCGGGCAGTACGGTCAAGATCATTGCGAACGGTTCCATCACTAAAGCGCCGGTGTACAAAAGCCCAGACACCAACAGTGAAAAGGTCGGCGAATTCATTGCAGGCGACAACTGCACCCTGGTGAGTCAGCAGGATAAATGGTTCGAACTCACGGATGGGACCACCACCGGCTTCGTTCACTTCGAATATGTGAAAATCACTTCACGGCCCAATGGCGGTGGTGGCGGCGGTACGCCGGATCTCACCAAGGTGGAGATCACAGCCTATGGCGGTACGTATCTGTACGATGGGAATGTGCATCGGGTCCAGGCCTCCCTGATCCATGGGGATGGGTTCACCCTCGAGTTTTCCGTGGATAACGGCAAAACCTGGACGACCACTGCGCCAGGGCTCACGCAGCCTGGCAAGCTGACTGTCAAGATACATGCCACCAGCTCTGTTGGTATCAAGGAGCACCCCGATGTTGTCCTGCAGGTCCTCGCTTCCCTGCCCAGTGGTACGGATGTCAAGATCAAGGCGCACGGTTCTACGACGAAAGCACCTCTGCGTCAGGGCCCTTCTGAATCCAGTCGTAGATTGGACAAGATAGATGCCGGCACCGTGGTCACCTTCCTTGCCAGTGAGGGCGAATGGATCAAGATCAATCATGGTGGATTGGAAGGCTATGTGTTCCATTGGTTCGTGGATCTCGAAGATCTCGAGATCAAGCCGATGATCACCTCCCAGCCGGAAAACACCTGGGTCATGGAGAACCAGAATGCGATCTTTACGATTATCGCACAGGGCCAGGGCGACATATCGTACCAGTGGCAGTGGTATAACGGTTCTGCCTGGCAGAATGTCGCGAGCGGCGGCACTTCGCCCTCCTATATCTTTAAAGCCACCTCTGCAGACAACGGCAAAAAGCTGCGCTGCGTTGTCACTGACTCCAACGGGAAGGTGACGTCCGATGTGGCGACGCTGACCGTCGTCACCACGGCGCCCATTATCGAACAGCAGCCGGAGAACGGCGGCTCTGTGGACGGCAAGAACGTGCGGTTTACCGTCTATGCCATCGGTGCGGAGAGCTACCAGTGGTATTGCCAGAAGCCGAACACCACCGATTGGAATCCTGTCGAGGCGGAAAGCGCCCATACGGCGTCCCTTACGGTCAAGCTGTCGACCCAGAGCAATGGGAGCAAGTATAAGTGCAAGCTGACGAACTCCATCGGTAGCGTAGAGACCAATGTAGTCACGCTTATGATCGTCAAGAAACCTCCAAAGATCGTCGTGCAGCCTGTCAAGAAGACGGCGAATGAAGGCGGTTCTGTGACCTTCACCATCACTGCTACCGGCGATGCGGTCACCTATCAGTGGTGGCGCAAGCTGAAGGGCAAGTCTTGGGAGGTTTGCACCGGTCCCACCGCGAAGACGGCCTCATACACGGAGTCGTCCCTCACTTACGATCGCAACGGTGCTCAGTATCGCTGCGTAGTGCAGAATGCAAAGAAGAAGGTCACCTCTAAGAGCGTCAAACTCACGTTGAAGGGCCTGGCGGCAACGATCTCGGTGCAGCCTTCTAATTGGAGCGGCGCTGATAAGACTATGGCGGTCTTCAAAGTGACTGCCACAGGAACGGGAACGTTGAAGTATCAGTGGTATTATCTGAAGCCCGGTTCCACCAAGTGGAAGAAATGCTCCGGCGCCAAGGAGGATACATATTCCTTTGTGGCTACCAAGAAGAAGAACGGCTACAAGTATCGTTGCGTCGTCACCAACAACGGTACGCCCGTCACATCCAGTGAAGCGCTGTTGACCGTATATTGATACACATCCATGAACCTAAGGAGCTGTTGCAGGCGAGCTGCAACGGCTCCTTTTCCATTTATCTGGGGCGAGGAACAGGTTTGCCCCTTTTTTCTCTGAACGGAGTGTGATATACTAAATAAAATAACTCGGGGGAGGTCCACGATGTCGATTCCCTTTGCGCACCTGCATGTGCATACCCAATATTCCCTGCTGGACGGGGCATCCCGCATCCCGGCCCTGGTAGCGCGGGCCAAAGCCCTCGGCCAGACCGCCATGGCCATCACGGATCACGGAGTTATGTACGGCGTCATCGACTTCTATCGGGAGTGCAAGAAGCAGGGGATCAAGCCCATCATCGGCATCGAGACCTATGTGGCCTCCCGTGGCTACACCGTCAAGGACGGGAAGCTGGACCGAGACTACGGCCATCTCATCCTTCTCGCCAAGGATGAGACCGGCTATCAGAATCTCATGCGCCTCTCCTCCGAAGCCTTTATTCACGGATTCTACTATAAGCCGCGCATAGACTACGACCTGCTTTCCCAAAATTGCCAGGGCCTCATCTGCATGTCCGCCTGCATCGGCGGCGATATTCCTCAGCACTTCCTACATGATCGGGATGAGGAAGCGTATGCCCTGGCCAGGCGCCTCAAGGATATGTTCGGCGAGGATTTCTATATCGAGCTCCAGAACCACGGCATCCGCGAACAGAAGATGGTGCTGCCCAAGCTGAAGAAGCTGGCCTATGACCTGGGCATCAAGACCGTGGCCACCAACGACATCCACTATACGGACAAGGAGGACGCGGAGGCTCAGGACGTGCTGCTGTGCATTCAGACCCAGCGATTCGTGGACGAGCAGGATCGGATGCGCATGGGGGCGGAGGAGTTTTACTGCAAATCTGCCGAAGAAATGCTTCAGTTTCTTCCCGGTGAGGAGAAGTCCCTCCGGAACACCATGGAGATCGTGGACAAATGCAACGTGGAGATCGAGTTCGGCAAGCGTCGGCTGCCCAAGTTCACGGCGCCGGACGGCATGGATAATCGGACCTACCTGCGCCAGCTTTGCGAGGAGGGCATGGCCAAAAAGGTGCCGGATGCCGGCAAGGAGGTCTGGGACCGGCTGAATTACGAGTTGTCTGTGGTCGAAAATATGGGCTTTGTGGACTACTATCTCATCGTCTGGGATTTCATCCACTTTGCCAAGTCCCACAACATCATGGTGGGCCCTGGCCGAGGCAGCGGTGCCGCCAGCCTCGCCGCCTACTGCATGGGGATCACGGACCTGGACCCCTTGAAATATGCCCTGCTCTTTGAGCGGTTTTTGAACCCCGAGCGGGTGTCCATGCCCGATTTCGATATCGATTTCTGCTACGAACGGCGGCAGGAGGTCATCGACTATGTGGGGGCAAAGTACGGCGAAGGCCACGTGTCCCAGATCATCACCTTTGGCACCATGGCCGCCAAGGCCGTCATTCGGGACGTGTGCCGGGTGCTGCGGGTGCCCTATGCGGAGGCGGATAAGCTGGCGAAGCTGGTGCCGAACCTGCTCAAGATCACCCTGAAGGACGCCATGCAGATGCAGCCGGAGCTAAAGACGCTCTACGACTCCGATCCCACCACGAAGAAGGTGCTGGATCTGTCCATGAAGCTGGAGGGGTTGCCGCGCCACAGCTCCACCCACGCAGCCGGCGTGGTCATCTCCGGCGTGCCCCTTGAGACGGTGGTGCCCCTACAGAGCAACGACGGGGTGCTGGTCACCCAGTTCCCTATGACAACCTTGGAGGAGCTGGGCCTCTTGAAGATGGACTTTTTGGGCCTTCGGACATTGACCATCATTCGGGATGCCCTCGCCTTCATTCGGGAGCAGGGGAAGGAAGCCCCGGACTTCTCCACCAACGATTTCTCCGACAAAGAGGTATACGACATGATCTCCCGGGGGGACACGGACGGGGTGTTCCAGTTGGAATCTGCGGGCATGCGCCAGTTCCTCATGCAGCTCAAGCCTGACTGCTTCGAGGACATCATCGCAGGCATCGCCCTCTACCGCCCAGGCCCCATGGAGAGCATTCCCCGCTATATCCGGGGCAAGCATGATCCCAGCTCCGTCCACTATGAGGATGAGCGGTTGGAACCCATCCTGTCCACCACCTACGGCTGTATGGTCTATCAGGAGCAGGTCATGGAGATCGTGCGCACCTTGGGCGGCTACTCCCTGGGCCGCGCGGACATCGTGCGCCGCGCCATGAGCAAAAAGAAGCACGACGTCATGGCCCGGGAGCGGGAGTACTTCGTCCACGGCACCGAGGGCGTGGAGGGCGCCGTGAAGCGCGGCGTCAAGGAGCAGGTGGCGGACCACATCTTCGACGAGATGATGGACTTCGCTTCCTACGCTTTCAACAAAGCCCACGCTGCCTGCTACGCCGTCACCACCTATCGGACCGCTTACCTCAAGCATTACTTCCCTGTGGAGTTCCTGGCCGCCATGATCAACGGCTACATGTACAACTCCGACTCCGTGGCCCAGTACGTGTACTCCGCCCGTCGCAGCAACATCCGGGTGCTGGGCCCCGACGTGAACCGATCCCGTCCCAAGTTCTCCGTGGAGAACGGCTGCATCCGCTTCGGCCTGGCCGCCGTGAAGAACGTGGGCGAGGCGGTCATGGAGGAGCTGGTGCAGGAGCGAGAGCAGCACGGCCCCTTTAAGGACTTTTGGGACTTCTGCGACAGGGCTCCCGGCCTCAACAAGCGCATGGTGGAGAACATGATCTACGCCGGCTGCTTCGACTCCATGGGCTATACCAGGACCCAGCTGCTGAAGGTGTACGACCAGGCCATGGACCTGGCCGCCAAGACAAAGAAGAACCGGGACGCGGGACAGATGTCCCTGTTCGATTTCGACGACGGGGAGGCAGCCATCTCCAGTCATCCGCCCATCCTGCCGGCGGCAGAGATGCCCCACAAGCTCCTGCTGCAGAAGGAGCGGGAGGCCACGGGCCTGTACCTCTCCGGCCATCCCCTGGACGACTATATGAACGTGCTCTCCACCCTGACCGTCAGCGTGATGGAACTGGTGGAGGCGGATGGCACAACTTTGGAGGACAACGCCTACGTCACGGTGGGCGGCCTGCTCACCGCCTGCAAGACCCGCCCCACCAAGAGCAACAACGGCATGATGGGCTACGCCAACCTGGAGGGCGTCGCGGGCACGGTGGAGACGGTGATCTTCCCCCGGACATTGCAGCTCTATGGACGGTATTTCCATGACGATGCGCCGGTGCTGGTGAAGGGGCGGCTGAACATCCGGGAGGATCGGGTGAATTCCCTGCTCATCGAGGAGCTGTCCGACCTGGAGGGGGCGTCGAAGAAGCTGTTCATCCGGCTGCCGGTCCTGTCCGATTCCTATAAGGTCCAGAAGATCATCCAGAACTATCCGGGCCAGACCCCCATCGTGCTGGTGGACGCCAAGCGCCAGGCCAAGGGTGCGCCCCGGGACTGGAACGTGAAGGTGGACGAGGAGCTGATGAGCACCCTGCAGGCCGTGTTCGGCAAGGAGAACGTGATCCTGAAATGAGCGATTTGCCCGTAGAAAAAAATGAAGAGCTGCAACTGATTATCGACGGCGTCACCCTGGAGGGGGCCGGAGTGGGCCGGGTGGACGGCTTTGCCCTGTTCGTGCCGGGCGCCTTGGCGAGGGAACGGGTGCGGGTACATGTGATCAAAGTGACCCCTTCCTACGCCGTGGGAAAGCTGCTGGAGGTCGTAGAGCCGTCGCCGCACCGTGTGACGCCTTGCTGCCCTGTCTACGCCCGGTGCGGCGGCTGTGCCTTGGGCCACATTACCTATGGGGAGGAGCTGCACATCAAGGAGCGCCAGGTGTTGAACACGCTGACGCGGTTGGGCGGCCTTTCTGAGGTGCCCTTGCGGCCCATCCTGGGCATGGAGACCCCGGAACGGTATCGGAACAAGGGCGCCTTCCCCTACGGCATGACGGAGCAGGGGCCCGCCTTTGGGTTCTATGCGCCTCGGAGCCATCGGCTGGTGCCCGTGACGGATTGCCTCATCGAGCAGGAGGGCGTCTGCCGCGCCGTGGCGGCGGTGAAGGCCTGGGCGGACCGGTTCCATATCGAGCCTTACGACGAGCGGACGGGGAAGGGGTGCCTGCGCCACGCCGTGGCAAGGGTGACCACCTCCGGCGAATCCATGATCGTTGTCGTCACCCGAGGCGAGCTGCCCCACAAAAAGGAGCTGGCGGACGCTCTGGCCTTTGCGGACAGCGTATACTGGAATCGAAACGATAAAAACACCAACGTGATCTTTGGCGACAGCTTCACCCTGCTGTCCGGCAAACCCACCCTCCGGGAGACCCTGGGCGGCCTTGCCTTTGAGGTGAGCCCCCGGTCCTTCCTGCAGGTGAACCCGGTCCAGACCCAAAAGCTATACAGGGCCGCCCTGGACCTGCTTTCTCCCCAGTCCAATGAAACGGTGGCGGACGTGTACTGCGGCATCGGCACCATCAGCCTGCTCATGGCCCAAAGGGCCGGGAAGGTCATCGGCATCGAAGTGGTCCCCGAGGCGGTGGAGAACGCCAGGGAGAACGCCGCAAGGAACGGCATCCACAACGCCTTCTTCCTTTGCGCGCCTGCGGAGGACGCCCTGCCCAAGCTGGTGTCTGAGGGCAAGATCATTGACTGCCTCACCGTGGACCCGCCCCGCAAGGGCTGCGACCCCCAGGTCATCGACGCCATCCTCGCCTCCGGCGCCCGGCGCATGGTCTATGTCTCCTGCAACCCAGCCACCCTGGCCCGGGACCTCAAGCTCCTCACCGCCGGCGGCTTCACCGTCCAGGCCGTCCAGCCCGTGGACATGTTCCCCAGATGCGGCCATGTGGAGACGGTGGTATTGATGTCAAAGAAAGATACATAAGACCGTCAAAAGTGCCGTATTATCGAGCTTTTCGGACATGTGACTGTCAGAAGCGAAGAGCGGATTCGACCGAAAAAATCACTCTATCAGAACATATCAACTGCTTCTGTCAGAGGGTTGAGTAGGCCATTTAGATGTCATAGGGTTGAGTGGCCGGTTTGGATGTTTTTGCCACAGGGTTGAGTTAGTGATTGGGATAACGACAGGTTGTGGCTGTAGTTTGGATGTTGGAGCAGATATCATAATATCCTAGGGAAACATCCTCTGAACCTTGCACCATCGGAGAAGAATTGACCTGGTTATAGCTCTGTAAGAATGGAGGAGTAAAAATGTTTGAGAAAAAACTGTTTCGCTCGGATATGCTTAAGTGTGTTCTCTGTCAGGACGCCCCATGTTCAAGCGCCTGCGGAAAACTTGACCCGGCAGGTCTGCTGCAAAGCATCTGGTTTGACAATGAGAAAACCGCTGCTTCGAGATTCCCGACAGTTAATCCTTGCCTGAGTTGCTCCGCGCCTTGCGAGACTGCCTGTGTCCGTCCGCATGAGGTTCCCATCCGGGAGCTGATGACGCGGCTGCATGACGAGGTAAAACCGGAGCTGGAGTTCCCGCTGCCGGAAGAGGAAGGCAGGCTTCACACAGATCTGTGCGGTGTTCCGCTGGATAATCCTTTCCTGCTCTCGTCCTCTGTGGTGGCCAGCACCTATGACATGTGCGCGCGCGCCTTTGAGGCGGGCTGGGCAGGCATTGCATTCAAAACCATCTGCTCCTTCGACATACACGAAGCTTCGCCTCGCTTTTCCGCTATCACGGGAGATAACGGCAGCATCATCGGCTTCAAGAATATCGAACAGCTCTCCGATCACAGCGTAGCGGAAAACATGGAAATCTTCCGCCGACTGAAAGAGAAATACCCCGGCAAATTCATTCTGGCCTCCATCATGGGACAGAATGACGCGGAGTGGGAAGAGCTGTCCCGACTCTGCGAGGAAAACGACGCGGATGCCATTGAGCTGAACTTCTCATGCCCCAACATGGCGGATGGCGGCCTCGGCTCGGACATCGGCCAGGTCCCGGAGCTGGTGGAGCGGTTCACCGCTGCGGCAAGGCGAGGGACAAGGCTTCCGATTCTTGCCAAGCTCACGCCAAATGTGGCGACTATGAGCCCGGCAGCCGAGGCGGCTAAGCGCGGTGGCGCAAATGGAATCGCTGCCATCAATACAATTAAGAGTATTATCGGAGTAAATCCCCATACTTACGTTTCCTCCCCCGCAGTGCACGGGATGTCTTCCGTGGGCGGTTACAGCGGCAGTGCGGTCAAGCCCATTGCCCTGCGTTTCATCGCGGAACTTGGGCAGAATCCTGCGCTTCAGGGCATGCACCTCAGCGCCATGGGCGGCGTGGAGAACTGGTCAGACGCACTGGAATTCATTTTGCTTGGCGCGGGCAGCGTTCAGGTCACGACAGCAGTGATGCAGTATGGTTATCGCATTATCGACGATCTCAAAGCCGGGCTCAATTACTACCTGGCGGAAAAGGGCTTTTCAAGCGTGAAAGAGGCCGTAGGGCTTGCATTGGATTCTGTCAGCGAAACAACCGACGTATTGGAACGTGACACGGTAGTCTTTCCAAAATTCAATCGTAAAAAATGCATTGGCTGCGGAAGATGCGAGATCTCCTGTGCAGATGGCGGCCACCAGGCGATTCGATTGAACGAGAGAAGAAGACCGATCCTGGACGGAAAGAAATGTGTGGGCTGTCATCTCTGTGTACTGATCTGTCCGGAGCGGGCGATTTCTTCAAGCAGAACACGCATTTCACGCGCATGAGCAAGTACTTGCAGGATGCCGCTTCCAAAAGGATGACAATTGTACAACGGCTGTACAGGATTTCTGATCGATATGACCGAAGCAGACCTTTATAATGAACTTGGAGCCCTGACAAAGGACAAGGACAGATGGCAGGAGAGCATCCCCTATGTTTCCTCTCTCCTCACCCATGACTCCGTAAAGATACAGGCAAAGGCGCTCTGGTTACTTGGTGAGATGGGACTCAGCTACCCTCAGTTCGTGCAAGACGTTGTTCCAACCATCGCTTCCTTCCTTGACAGCCCGGAGCCGCTTATGCGGGAGCGTGCGGTGAACGCTCTCGGCAGGAACGGGCGGAGCGACTTTCATATGATCGAACCGTGCTGGGCAGACTTGTTCCGCTTTGCCTCTGATGAGGAGCCTGCGATCAGGCTGAGTTTTATCTGGGCATCCGAGAACATCACCACGAACACGCCGGATGTCTATAAGGATCATATACCGGTATTTGAGAAACTGCTGCACGATGCGGACGACAGGGTCAGGATGGAGGCGCCGGAAATCTTCCGCGTCCTCGGCAAGCGCAGACCGGAGTTCGTCAGGCCTTATGTGGAACAGCTGCGGAAGATATCAGAAACCGACGAAAACCGTGTCGTGAGGATTCACTGTCTGGGTGCGATCAAGGCGACAGAATCGAGGCAGTGAGAGGGAAAAAGCATCGTAGAAAATGATACTGCGGATGAAATGATGAAATATAAAATTCTGATCATTGACGACGATATACAAATCGGAAACCTCGAACAGGAAGTTCTTGAACGCGAAGGCTATATATGCTATGCTTACTGTTCAGATAAGTATTTTCCATGCCGTGTTTGCTGCGAAAGGAATCGGTGGCGAAATACAGGAGTGGAATTAGGCTCAAATCGCTATTTATAAGGAGGCGATAAGATGGATGGCTATAACGAGGATTTTTGGAAAGCGTTAGATGAATTGGCAAGCAATTCAGAAATCGTGATCGACAGGCCCAGAGGCTCTGCTCATCCCAGATTTCCAAACTTCATCTATAAGGTTGACTATGGCTATTTGAAAGATACCGCCTCTATGGATGGCGGAGGAATTGATGTATGGGTCGGAAGCGGTGAGAAAAAGATCGATGCCATCATGTGTATCGTTGATTTAAGGAAGAAAGATTCGGAGATCAAAATACTGGTGGGTTGTACGGAAAAAGAAAAACTGGAAGTATACAAAACGCATAACGAAACGCAGTATATGAAAGGCGTTTTGATACGTCGATAGATTCCAACTTATCGGCATGTTCCCGACAACACATAATGTTCCCGGGCACCGATTAGCGAACGGTCGAAATCGTGGACAAGTTCCTGACCGCCGATTGGCGAACAGTCGAGAAAAAGAGTTGGTGCTATCGTGGCCACAACTCATTTTTGATCGTTTACTGACTGAAACGTAGGGAGGATAGAATCAATGATAGCGCTCGGAGCGATCACAGAGGACAACTTCATCGACGCGTTTCATCTTCGGCTGGCGCCGGGGCAGGATAAGTACGTTTCACATCCCATCCGGAGCCTGGCCCAAGCCTATGTGTACCGGAACCAGTGTCAGCCCTTCGGCATCTATGCGGAGGAAAAGATGGTGGGGTATGTCATGGTGATATATGACTACGACGTGCCCGAATACGACATTTGGCACATGATGATCGATGAATCGGCGCAGGGCCGAGGGTATGGCGGTGAAGCCCTGGATCGGGTCATCGAATACATTCGTACGAAACCATTCGGCGATTCGAACAGAGTGGCCCTGACTTGCAATAAAATCAATGAAATCGCCAGAAAACTGTATGAAAGCAGGGGCTTTTCCGCCACCGGCAACGAGGATGAAGACGAAATAGAATTAGCTATGATGGTGTGACATATCTCTATGCATTTTGTTAACGCCAAAGGAATACTGACCGGCAGCGGCGGGCATCTCGGCATGAACATCTACCGGGGATGCACCCACGGCTGCGTATATTGCGACAGCCGGAGCCGGTGCTATCAGTTCACCCATCTCTTTGAGGACGTGGAGGTGAAGCAAAATGCGTCGGAGCTGTTGGAGAAGGCCCTGCAGTCGAAGCGGCGGCGGTGCATGATCGGCACCGGGTCCATGTCGGACCCCTACATGCACTGTGAGGAACAGTTGGGACTGACCAGAAGATGCCTGGAGGCAATACAAAAATACGGCTTCGGCGTGGCCATCCAGACGAAGTCGGACCGGATATTGCGGGACATAGACCTGTTGGACGAAATCAACCACTCCGCCAAATGCGTGGTGCAGATGACCCTGACCACCTATGACGACGACCTGTGCCGCATCCTGGAGCCCAACGTCTGCAACACCAAGCGGCGGATCGAGGTGCTGGAAAGGATGCAGGCGCGGGGCATCCCCACCGTGGTCTGGCTGACGCCCATACTGCCTTTCCTCAACGACACGCCGGAGAACGTTACGGCGATCCTGCAGGAATGCGTTCGTGTGGGCGTGAAGGGCGTCATCGATTTCGGCACGGGGATGACCCTGCGGGAAGGGGACAGGGAATACTACTATGCGGCCCTGGACCGGCATTTTCCGGGCATGAAGGAGCGCTACATCCGCATGTACGGCAACGCCTACGAGCTGCCCAGTCCCCGGGCAAAGGAGCTGAGGAGGCTGTTTCACAGGATCTGCATAGAAAACGGCATCCTGTCCACTCCAGAGGAATGCTTTGGGTATATGTATGATTTCCCGGAGAAACAGGTGCAGATGAGCTTGTTCGACCTCTATGATGGGCAAGACAAATCGTGAGCGGAAGGGCGATGCGCCGCTATGGAAAAGGAGAAACACCATGCAACGTGATACGGCATGCAAGGGATTACTGAAGAAGATGATTGAAACCAAAAGAACAGCAAATCGATCTATAGTGAATCTGTGTATACTGCTGGCTTTCCTGTTCGCCATGACCGGCTGCAGCGCTGCAAAGACGGCGCCGGAGATGTTCCAGTCCCTCTGTGAAGTACCGGAAGCTGCGTTTGAGAAAAAATGGAACGCCGCCATGAAAGCCGTCGAATCCAAGGGTTTGACGGATGATTGGAACAAACTGACAAGCACGGTCTCCGCCTATATAGACTATCTGGACGCACCCGATCTCATGGAGGTTTGTGATCCCAGCGACCCGAAGCATCCCAAAACCAGCTCCCCGTTCTTTGAGGAGATCCAACGTTCTGTTGAAAACGGTCTTACCCCATGGCTGAAGGATGCCATCTATACGCCGGGCCAGCACCTGGAGCTGAGCGGGACGGTGTGGCTTCTGGCAAAACTGGAGGCCTTTGCGGAGGGCCGAGGCCATATGGACAGAAACTCCGGCGATCCCATCAGGGTCCTGGTCATAGACGGCAGCCAGAAGATAGCCACCCGCGATTCTGGCATCATGGATATGTATTGGCTCAACGGGAATCTTCGGAGCAAGCTCCATGACGATATATCCGACCGCGCTCGCTCCGTTTGGACCAGCTTGTTTGCTGAGACGGCGGGGGACACCGTGCGTTGGACCGCTTACCCGGAGCTGGCGGATGTTCTGCTGACCATCGACGTTTCCTATCCCGCTGCCGGGCACTATTCCGGAAGCATGACGCAGGCCAACGTCTTTGGCTGCGAGCTGGTGCTGACGGCTGAAAATGCGGTGACAGGGGAATCCATAACCTGCTCCTTCTCCAATATGCCAGGTTCAAAAACCAAAGCGCCCATAGGCTCGACCATCGTATGGATGGAGCTGCCGGACATCCGTCAGGACACCAAAGCCGCGGCGCTGGTACAGCAGCTCCTGTCCTGGTTTCCAGACGCTCAACCAGCCGGGTTAGGTTTATAAATAAAGCGGCTTTCCCCAAATCGAGGAAAGCCGCTGTTTGTATGCAGAATTACTTATTCCACGAACAGGTCTACGAACTGGAACGTGCGGCAGTCCACCAGGCCCCGGTTGGTGAGCCTGAGCTCCGGCAGGCAGGCCAGAGGGATGAGGGCCATGGTCATGTAGGGGGAGTTGATAACGCAGCCCATCTCCTTCCAGGCGTCGCTGAGCTTGCTGACCAGGTCCGCCATTTCTTCCACGGGCAGGTCGTTCATAAGCCCCGCGATGGGCAGGGGCACCAGGGCCAGGACCTTGCCATCCGCCACGGCGCACAAGCCCCCGCCGCACTCGATCAGGGTGTTGGCAGCCAGAGCCATATCCTCGTCGTTGGTTCCAGCCACCAAGAGGTTGTGGGCATCGTGGGCCACGGTCTGAGCCATGGCGCCTTTCTTGAACCCGAATCCTTTCAAAAAGCCCACGCCCTTGGTGCCGGTCTCATGGTGCCGCTCGAAGACAGCCATCTTCAGCAGATCCTGTTTGGGATCGGCCTCCAGGCACCCGTTCTTGGCCTTCAGCTCCATAATGCGCTCGTAGTTGCCCACCCGGTTGGGGATGATCTCGATGACCCGGGTTTTTACCACATCCTTGCCCGCAGGTGCGGAGATCTTGAAGCTGTCGGCGGTGATAGGATGGCCCACGTGCATGGTGTCGTAGATGTGGGCGGGGAAACTGGGCTTGCCGATCTCCACGGTCATTCTGCCGTTCTCCGCCACCACGTCGCCGTTGATGATGGTGCGGGTGATGCGGATGTTGTTGAGGTCGTCAAAGAACACGATGTCAGCGCATTTGCCCGGGGCGATGCTGCCCATTTCGTGGTCCATGCGGAAGCAGGTGGCCGGATTGATGGTCACGTACTGGATGGCTTTGATGGGGTCCAGCCCTTCCTTAATGGCGCAGCGGACGATATGGTCGAGATGCCCGTCATTGATGAGGGTATCGGGATGCGTGTCGTCGGAGATGAGGCAGGCGAAGCGGTCGTCGATATGGTTGTCCAGCACCGCCTTGATGATGACGGGCATATCGTGCCAGGCGCTGCCGTAGCGCATGAGGGCGTACATGCCATGGCGCATCTTTTCCAGCACGTCCTCGGCCCGGGTGGACTCATGGCAGCAGCGAACTCCGGAGGCGATGTAGGCGTTGAGCCCCATGCCTGTATCGGGTACGGAGTAGTGGCCGGTGATGACCTGATCCGCCTTCAGGGTCTCCGCCAGCTCCCCATGGATGTTGGGCTCCGCCCAGAGCACGTTGGGGAAGCTCATCATCTCGCCAAGGCCCATAATGCCGTCCCAGGTCATCATCTCCCGGACCTCATCCGGGCCGATATGGGAGCCCGTGTCCTCAAACCCCGCCACAGCGGGCACACAGGAGGGTACGTTGGACATGGCCTTGAGGGGCGCGCGCTTGGCGTCGTCGATCATGGCCTTGACGCCCTCCGGCCCGCAAACGTTGCAGATCTCATGGGGGTCCATGAAGATCCCGGTGGTCCCGTGGGGCACCACCGCCCTGGCGTATTCGCCCACGGAGATCATGGAGGATTCCACATGGATATGGGCGTCCATAAAGCCTGGCGCTATGTATTGGCCGGTGGCGTCGATCACTTTCGTGTTCTCGCCGATGCAGTGGGCGGCGTCACCCACGAGGGCGATCCGGCCCTCAGCGATGGCTACGTCGATCCCCTCCTGGATCTCAGCGGTGCAAACGTTCACCAGCTTAGCGTTGCGGATGACCAGCTCCGCCTTCTCCACGCCCATGGCCACCCGAGCCATAGTCTGGGTCACTTCATATAGGGGCATTTTGCAAAACTTATTCAGCATGTGCTTTTTCCTCCTGATGGGATGAAAATAGTATAGCATACATGAGCTGCTTTGTACATGATCGGAATAGCTCACCGCAGATGTTTTGTTTGCCCTTGGCGGCCAGATATGGTAAACTGATAAAATAATAGATAGCAAGGCGGGAACAGAGCATTGATGAAAGATCAGGAGATGCTTTTATACAACTCCCTTTCGGGACTGTATTTGCTGGACAAAGCAGACACGCATACGGTGGTGTCCGACCTTATGGGCCTGCAGGCACAGTTCGCCAACTATCCCAAGGCGTCCCTACTGATCCGTGCGACGGACTATCGGGCAGTGGCCCCCTTTGCGGGCCTGGTGAAGATTTGGTCCCATCGGGGCACCATGCAC
>JAEEGL012776403.1_pt1 | contig 16384 bp, 16 predicted proteins | sample 9134231 | NCBI WGS metagenome assembly JAEEGL01 (sample SAMN16246548, study PRJNA631951) | gut metagenome | biome: gut microbiome; feature: rumen; material: fiber-attached | host: Bos | place: Iran: Karaj | collected 2018-10
CCACATTATGCCCTCATAATAGTAGTACTTGGGATTCTGCGTGTTCCAGTCTCCCGGCACCTTCAGTTCCGTGGACGTGTCAAAGTCATAGTCCTGCAGCCTTGTCCCGTCAAAGGTCCTGTCCCTCATATAATTGCCGTTCCCGTGTCCGTACGGGTCAATTATGTTGTTCCAGTACCCGTCCAGGCTCGTAGCCTTCCTTGCAGGCACGTTCATCATTGTCTGCGCCTCGGCGGCAGCGCCTGCACACAGCAGCGCCAGCCCCAAAGCCATCCTCACAATTAATTTGGTTCTCATAAGGCGTGTCATTAATTACGTATCTCCGTAAATATACCACTTTTTTCCCACCCCATCCCATTCTCCAGCCCAAAAGTGCTATATTTACAGACAATTATGAAAAGGATTTGGATACTTGCAACGGCACTAGCAATGACAATGACAATGATCCTTGCCACAGGCTGCTCAAATATTGACAAGAAGGCCGTAGAAGCCGCAATAGAGCGGCAGCTGGATATGTACCCTGAGACCACCCTCCAGGACGTATACAAGAGCTTCTATCAGGAAGCCTTCGGCCCCGGCCACATCATTGAGGACGAATACAGCGCTGCCGCCTACTTCCACCAGGAAACCAGCATCTCCACCGAAAAGCCCTACGGCGGCTATCTTTACGAGCCCACCGGTGCCAACGGCGGCTACTACCGCGTCAGCCTCTACGCCGTCTACGCCAATATCCTTCCTGCCGATGTCCTTCTCTCCGCCTTCCTCCGCAGTGCAGAACCCGTAACTCAAGAAGGCGTCAAAGAATGGAAAAAGACCTGGAAAGCCGTAGCAAAAGTCGCCTCAGACTTCCACCTCAGAAATTACGAAGCCCAGAAGGCAGAACTTGACGCCATCCTCCAGTCCACCTCCCCTGACAAAGCCGTCCACCACAGCGACGCCTACACCGCAGCCTACGACCCTCACTACCGCATCGTACGCAAAGATATCTTTGAGCAGGAAGTCAAACCCTTCCTGACTACCTCCCCTGAGCTGTAACGGCAGAAGGGTAGAGTACAACTCTCACCGCGCCAACGCCGTTTATTCCAACCCTGTTCTCGTCGCCGTTGAGCCTGCGCCCGGGAACCCATTTGCCGTCCACGAAGGTCCCTTCCTCTATGGCATCGGTCAGGATCCTTGGACCGCCCGCATTCTTTGAGGCGAAAGAGAACGATACGTTTATTCCAACTATGTAGAACTCATCGGGCGAAGTCTGAAGGATCAGGGCGCCGGACTGCGCCTGCTGCTGGGAGGCCGCCGCCAGCTGCGCGTTCTCCCTGGCCATCTGGGCTGCGCCCTGGCCATAGTTGATCGCCCGCTGGTTCCTTACGGATGAGCGTGCCGTAAGGATATAGTCTCCCATCTCTACGGAAGGGCTTGCGACCTCCTCCGTAACCCTGAGGCCGCGGAGCTTGTCGGAGCCGTAGTTCTGGATTATCATCTGGTCCATTCCGGCCAGGATGGAGTAGCACTTGCCAAGGTTCTCGAAGTCCGCGGAGTAGTTCCCTGAAGCGTTCTGCGCGCCATCGAACCCGAAGGGCGCGAATCCCATTGCATCGTATTCGCCATAGGCATAAAGCGCCTTGGACACATCCACCCTGCACTCAGGTATGAATATGGGGTTGTTGCTCAGCGCGAACTGGCTAAGCACCCACTCGAACTCGCTTATGTAGATGTCCGGTGCGGTGAAGTCCACCGCTGGCGCCGCAGCCCTCCAGACATCGATGACCTCTGGCAGCGGGCTGCCGGAAGGGAACTGTCCCGGGTTTATCATTCCGGGCTGGCGGAGCCAGTTGTTCACGTACATTGGTATATCGTGGGCGGCCTTGCCTGCAGCGGTGATTTCGTTCACGTATTTGGCATAGTGGTATGCCTGGAAGATCTCTTCAGTGTAGTAAGGGTAGTCAGTCAGGAGGTCATCGGCCTTTGTATGGCTCTTTCCAAACACTTCCTCCCAGGTTCCGGTCATCTTGTAGCCGTTCTCACCCCATACCTTCTCAAGTTCCGGGAACAGCTTTCCCTTGTGTGCGGAGAGGTACTGCATCAGGTCATCGGGCACCTGTCCTTCCCAAGCCTTCTGCGCGGCAGGGGAGAAGTCCCTCACGGACCCCAGTATTCCCATTTCGTTTTCCACCTGCATCATTATCACGGTGTAGTCCGGGTCAATTTCCTTAATATGCTGCATCAGGGCCGCATACGCCCTCTTGTCCGCATCGCGTGCTTCCTCGCAGAAAGTGGACAGCACGTTGAGGTGCCCGCCGTCCTGGGTCTGCACCAGAGGATACTTGACCGGGTCCCTCTTGATATAACTTGGCGCGTATGTGGAGTTCCCGTTCTTCCAGCTGGCGAACCAAATCATAACCACCTTCATCCCGTTCTTGCGCGCATTCTGTATCACGTGGTCCACGGATGTGAAGTCATAATGTCCGGGTTCGTCCTCAATTACATCCCAGGAGCAGGAAGCGATCACGGTATTGAAGTTCCCGTGCTTCATCTGTTCCCACACCCCTATGTCCTTCATATAACTCTCCGAGGTGCTTGTGGAGTTGTGCAGCTCTCCCGTCAACATCAGGAAAGGCTTCCCATCCACCTCAAAATGTGTAGTCCCGTCCTTCTGGACCAGAGCCGGCTTTACAACGGCCGTACTCCCGCCCTCCTGCGAGCATCCCGCAACCATCAAAACGGCAGCCGCCACTCCTGCGGCCATACGTGCAAGTGAAACAGTTTTCATATTATGAATCATATATCATTAATATTCAGGCTACGTAAAGTTAGCACTTTTCTGCGTATATGACTATATTTGACTCAGCAATCATCCCCGCAATGCACCATCTCCCAATCATAGTCCTCGCCTCCTTCCTTGGCTTCCTTTTCCCCGCAGGCGCCCAGACCATCAAGAACGCCAGCTACTCCACCGTAGCCCATATAAAGGACGATGGCACCATCCAGGATGCAGCGTACAAGACCATTGGCCACATAAAACCCGATGGCACCGTGCAAGACGCATCCTACACCACCATCCGCCACCTAAAACCCGACGGCACCGTCCAGGACTCATCCTACAGAACCATAGGCCACATCAAAGACGACGGCACCATCCAAGACGCAGCGTACAAGATAATTGGCCACATAAAGCCCGATGGCACCGTGCAAAACGCCTCCTACACCACCATAGGCCACGCCCCCTCCATCCCCCTCTCCTGGGCTGCGTTCTTTTTCTTTTTCAGTGATTGAAGCATCTGTTAGTCCCTTACATGTGAGGTTTTCTTTATTATTATTATGACGTGCCTCTTCTAAGGCCATACAAGTTAGTATTAGACATTATTACAAGTAATAGATAGCAAAGAGGGGCTATATTATACCTGTGATTTATGTCTCATTCTGATATCATTGAATTATACAGGATGAAGAGTCTTTTATAGGATACGCCAGGAGCGACAAATGAAAACAGTAGCGGCAGATCACATAGCTGATCCGAACCCCATTGTTTTAGAGAAATATGAAAAATATACCCTATTAACATGAAATGATGAGAATAATAGAAATAATGAGGATTTGGCTGAACTCTTTTGAGGGTTCTTCTTTTTTTATCTAAAAATAACGGATATATTTGTTAAGAATTGTTTAATATGGGGGTAGTAGCAAATAGTTCTAGACACATTCCTGAGGTTGTGGATCTTTTCTGCGGCATCGGCGGTCTCAGCTATGGCTTGAAATCTCAGGGACTTATCATCAAGGGTGGCTTTGATCTGGATTCTACCTGCAAGTATGCTTACGAGCATAATATCGGCGCCCCGTTTTTCCACAAGGATATCAAGACGGTGACGGGAGAGGAGATCCGGTCCCTGTATTCCGATAAGTCGATAAGGATTTTGGCCGGTTGTGCTCCGTGTCAGCCCTTTTCTTCGTATTCACACAAGAAAGACAAAGATCCGAACAAGTACGATCTTTTGTACGAATTCGGGCGCTTAATAAGGGAGATTTCTCCTGATTATGTGACGATGGAGAATGTTTCCCAGATTATCAACTTCAAGCTGAAGCCGGTTTTCCCGGACTTTTTACAAACCTTGAAGGATGAGAATTATCATATATGGTGGAATGTTGTGTATTGCCCTGACTACGGTGTTCCCCAAACCCGAAAGAGGCTAGTCCTTTTAGCGGCGAAAAACAGTGAAATCAGTCTTATTCCTCCGTTGTATAAGAAAGGGAGCTATCTTACCGTTGCTGATGCCATAAAGGATCTGCCCGCCATCGAATCGGGAGAACGTTGTTCTAAGGATCCCCTTCACCGGGCCATAGCCCTCACGCCGTTGAATCTCCGCAGAATTAAATCTACTCCATATGGAGGGAGCTGGAGAGACTGGCCGGAAGATCTTATCCTGGATTGTCACAAGAAAGAAGAAGGCCGCAGTTTCGGCAGCGTGTATGGAAGAATGCGGTGGGAAGAGCCGTCCCCGACAATGACTACGGAGTGTACGGGATACGGTAATGGCAGATTCGGTCACCCAGTCCAGAACAGAGCAATTACGCCTCGAGAGGCCGCACGTTTCCAGACATTCCCTGATTCCTATGTTTTCTTCGAAGACGAAGAGCAGGTGTCTATTACCAAGGCTGCCCGATACATCGGGAATGCTGTTCCTCCAAAACTGGGAGAAGCCATCGGAAGCAGTCTGGTTCAACACATAAAAGCCTCTTAGCATGCCAGAGAACCAAACACTAAAATGGCGTTTTGATGTCAGTACATTCAGACTGATCGGACGGGATCTCATTACCGACCGCATCACGGCCCTGTTTGAACTCGTCAAGAATTGCTATGATGCGAATGCCCAAAAGGTTTCCGTGATGTTCGAACGTGTCGGGGTCGGGGAAGAAAACCCGGTGATCACAATTGAGGATGACGGATATGGAATGTCTTTCGGTGATATTCGCGACAAATGGATGGTGATTGGCACCTCCAGCAAAAAAGCAAATCCCGTTTCTCCTGAACCCTTCAACAGACGGTGCGTCGGAGAAAAAGGGATTGGTCGGTTCGCGGTTGACAAGCTTGGAGACAAAGTATGTATTGTTACCAAGAAGAGGGGAGAGGCTGACTGGCTGAATGTCGAGATTGACTGGTCTGATTATCAAAACAAGGAAGCTGATTTCGGCAAGATCTCTTTGTTTACCGATGTTGAGAACAAGTATTATTACACCGCGGCAGATAATCCTGACGACTCCGGGACCAAACTGATTATATCCAGTGTTCGTGACATTTGGACAAAAAGTGACATCAAACGATTCATGTCAGAGGTCGCTAAGATCGTTTCTCCATATACCGCTTTGAACTATCCCTTTGACGTATTTGTTAAAGCGGGTCTGTATGATATTGACCAAAAAGCAACGCGCGACTTTGCGGATGTCAACATCGCGACAATGAGTTTCAGTCTCGGCTTTGACAAACTGAATCAAGAGACAGCTTCTTTCGATGAGGAAAGCGGAGAGATCCGTATAACCAACATTCCGCAGAAATCGTTTGGCGGCATTAGAATGCGCCTGTTCTATTTTGACGATGCAGCCAGAAAGAAATATCGCCGGGAGTTTCCGAACAACCAGATAGACGGCATTAAGATATACCGCGACGGCATCATCACGACTCCTTTCGCCGAGAACGAAGAAGACGCTGATAAGAAGCGCGATATTTTGGGAATAGACAAGCGCTTGTGGCAAGATATCTTCAGCCGCGTCAGCACGCGAGAAATAATTGGCATCGTGGACATCACCCGTGATGGTAATCCGAAGATTATTGATGCGACTAACAGGCAAGATTTTGTTGATAATCAAGAATACCAAGAACTTAAGGAATTTATAATCCTTCAGCTTGCCGCAGTGCAGGATTATAAGGTCTATTCCAGGAAAAAGAAGAGGAAAGAAAACAATACTACTTTGGAGAATGCTGGTGACAGCATACAGTCGTTCATCTCTACAATAGAGAACATTTCCGAACAGAATCCGGCGCTTAAACAGCATTTGTCTCCTGCAATTGAACAGGCTAAGAAAACTGGGGCTGCCGTAAAGCAAGCTATAACAGAGCAGAAGCAGACACAGGAAGAGTACATTCGCAAGGAAAACATCTACCTAAGTATCATGTCAATGCAGGAGTATGCGATTCACATTACTCATGCTGTCCGAACTACACTTAACAAGATACGGGACAAGGTAGAGTACTTCAATCTGTTTTTTCCTGACCCTGAGGAGGAAGACGTTTTCTTGAAGTACGCACATGACATGTATAAAGAGTTCAGAACGCTCAATAAAGTTATTGACTATATGTTGAGCTACTCCCAGGCGAACCTGCTATTGGAAGAAGTCGACATCTCTCTAGTCGTTCAGGAGGTATTTGCCAGCTACGCTTCCGTCTTCTCTGATAACGGGATTAGCTCGGAGCTTCAGATTCCCGAGCAGGTCATACTGAAGAATACAAATAAAGTATTCTTTCGAGATATCCTCAATAACTTGATTGACAATTCCGTAAAAGCCGTTAAAGACGCCTCGGAAAAAATCATCAAGTGTTCCGTTACCGTTGACCAGGATAAACTCCAGATAGATTTATCAGACACTGGTTATGGTATTCCCGTCGAGAAGCGGAACTGGGTTTTCGGGATTTATAATACGACGACAGAAAGTGAAGGAGGCGCAGGCATCGGTCTTTACATCGTAAAAACAAGAGTGGAATCCCTTAAAGGTAACGTTAAAGTAATTGATAGCGAATTCGGCGATATCGGGACCACGATCAGGGTCGAATTGCCTTTTAAAAGATAATTTGATATGAAATTCAAACTGGTTTTTATCGACGATAACATGAAGGATGGCACCAATGACGCTTTTGTCCGTGCCATCGGGAAGAAGCTTTCTGATGCAGAGCTGGCAGTATTTACGGACCCGGATGAAGGCCTGAAGTTTATAATGGAACACCTCAACAGTCAGATGATTGCTTTCATTGACTGCAAGTTCGATGGATTCGCAAAACAGGGTACAGATCTGCTTAAGGATATTCGTAAAAAGACTTCCCTTCTTTACATTGTCATGATGTCTGCCAATAATCTCAAACAGATAGAGGGCATAGACATTGCAGCGATGATTAACGAGGATTTCATATGGTTCTATGACCGTAACAACGGTAGTGTTGAGGGTGCCTGCACCTTAATCCAACAGATTACCCAGTATTGGAGTTCACGTTTTGACTGTGTCCTTGAGCGTTGGCTTGTTCGTCATCCCGATGACAAGGATAAAGTAGTATACAGTAGAAACAAAACTGATTATTCTTGGGGGCAGTTGCTGAATGAAGTGCGCATGCAAACTGAAGTTGGGAAAGATTTCGCGCGGATTATGAACCAGTACTGCATTTCAAAGTTCAAGCTGGACCAGTAGTATGAAGTTTCTCATCGCATACAATGATTCACTAGAAGATCAAGCAGGAAGCTTTTTCGCGTATTGTGGAGAAGAGGTCATTATTGAAACGGAAAATCGCGATATTGAGAGCTCTGTCTTAACTCCTCCATCTTTGACGAATGCCCTTCTTGTTCAGCATCTTTCAGACTGTCAAGTCTGTGTTATTGCCAATCACGGAGATGCAAAGAGCATTGATGGTGACAATGGAGACCTGGTCTCTGTTGATACCAACAACAAGGCTTTCTTAGGCAAGCTCCTGTATGCTATTTCTTGTACATGTGCCAAAGAGTTGAAAAATAGCCTAGTGTCAGACGGATTGCGTTCTTTTTGGGGTTATGATAACGTGCTACACATATGGTCTGGTTACCCTCAATTTGGTCGAAGTGCGATGGCGGGAATAAAGAGCCTTTTGGCAGGGAACAAAATAAAGGAAGCAAAAGAGCATATGGTGGCTCAATATAATGAGGATATAGTTGAATTAGAAACGCAGTACCCAAACCGTCCAGAACTTGCAGCGTTTCTCCTTGATAATAGAGAGGCTCTTGTGATTTATGGCGATGATGAACTAAAGCTTTCCGATTTGTAGAATAATTACTCTCAATATGTCATATTCTGACCTATATATCATCGGAAATGGTTTTGATCTAGCACATGGGATGCCTACTAAGTACGATGATTTTAAAAGATGGCTTGTTGAGAATGATCGGATAGATGTTATTCAAGAACTTCAGCATGCTTTCCCAAGCACGAAGGAGGGCAATTATTTGTTATGGTCGGATTTTGAGACAGCGTTGGGGCAGTATGACATAGATACTGTGATGAACTGGGGGTGGGATGACCTGTATCTAACAAGTATTTCAATAGGCAATCTAAAGTTCGAAAGCCCCAGCGCATTGCTCAACACTCAACTGCCAGACATCCTTCGAGAAGCTTTTCCTGCTTGGGTTAAAAGTATACCTATAGCAACTGTACCTGTGTATAAGCTTCCATCACAGGCTTTTTATTTATCATTCAACTATACCGATACAATCGAACGTTTGTATCGAATACCAGAACGACAAATACTGCACATACACGGCAGGGTTTCCGTTAAAGATACGCTTGTGGTTGGACATAACCGTTATATTGATCCTTCCAAGTATTGGGATGATAACTTGGATGTCCGAGAGAATAACGAGAGAATGCAACGGCTGGTTGACATGAATGATATGCGAAAGCCAATCTTCGAATTGATCAATCAAAACGAATCATTCTTTCGCATGCTTGATAGAGTTCAAACAGTGACCGTGCTTGGGCACTCTTGTGCAACAATAGATTATCCGTATTTCCGTAAAGTCAAAATGTTTGTTAGAGATGATGCTGTATGGAATTACAATCCTTTTAGCGAAAATGACGTTATAAGGATTAATAATCTCAAGAAAGAAGTAGGGTTGCATCGTTAAGGCATTCCGCCTTCCTTTTCCTCTTCCCGGCCGGCACCCAGACCTCAAGAACGCCAGCTACAGCTACTCCATAGTGGCGCACATCTAGGACGATGCACCATTCAGGACGCAATGTATCGCACCAAAGGCTACTCGGATGGCATCTCCCTCTCCTGAGCTGTGTACTATTTCTTTTTCAGTGATTAAGGAATTACCAAGTTCCTTCAGTGAAGTCAATTGTCCCTCCGTTTGCTTCTATCTCCCTCATCTCCTTGAGCAACTTCCGCTCATAGTCATTCTGCGGAGTCCTGGCTCCAGAGTGAAGCTTTAGCATCACAGTATATGAATCCAAATCTGGCGAGTTGCAATATGCCTCGTAGGAATCATAGACGTTCTCGTCCGAATCTGTGTATGGTATATTATAATTCATACATTATGCTTTATTTCACTCAATAGGGCAATCTCTTTCTCCTTCCGTGCTTTCTGCTCAAGACGATAAGCCTCCCTTGCCCGCCTCCTGTCATTCTGAGCGCAGCGAAGAATCTCTCCATTATGAACAATCTCCGCTGCCACCCTTTCTACAGTCTCATTCAGAACCTTTTTCTTCAGCTCACACTCCCAGACAATTATCACAAACCATCCTTTCGCCTCCAACTGCCGCCACACCTCCTGATCTCTCTCCTGATTCCTTGCCACCTTGGCAACCCAGAACTCCGTATTAGTCTTAGGCACCGTATATTTCTTGCACCCCTTATGCCCATGCCAGAAGCACCCATGGACGAACACCACCGTCCGGAACATGGGCAGTACGATGTCCGGTTTCCCCGGCAACTGCTTTTCATTGACCCTGTATCGAAACCCAAGACGCCATAGAGCACAGCGAAGCTTTAGCTCCGGCTTCGTGGAAGAGGAGTGTATAGCCGCCATATTGCTATGGCGCTGGTCGGGAGTTCTGTTATCAGGCACCTGTTTTTGGATAAATATGTTGACACAAAGGTACTCTTAACATTGTTCTACTCCAAATAAACGATCTAGAACTGCCTAGCATAGGCATGGGGCATTAAGTTGGCTGGCCAATTTGCCTTAATTTCAGAAAAATTCTTAAATTTAACAGCTATTTTTCCAGCAAGCATAATGGCACAAAACACAATACGAGTATTTGAAGGATTTGCGGGCTATGGTGGCGCCTCATTTGGGTTAAAGCGTTCCGGCCTTAAGTATAAGGTGGTTGGTATGTCAGAATTCGACAGCTTTGCCAGTCAATTGTTAAGCCAGAATTTTCCAGGTATTAAAAACTGGGGCGATATCACGAAGATAGATCCTACTGAACTTCCTGATTTTGACTTATTCACAGGTGGTTTTCCTTGCCAACCTTTCTCTTCGGCTGGTTTACAGCTAGGAGTGGATGACAAATACGGACGAGGAACCCTTTTTTTTGATATTGCCAGAATATGTGATGTAAAGAAACCACAATACATACTTCTTGAAAATGTTAAGGGACTTACACAAAAGAAGTTCGCATCCACTTTTGAGGGCATTAAAGAGCGTCTTAAGAGGATTGGCTATGGGGATATAGCTTATGCTGTACTTAATTCAAAGGATTATGGCATCCCCCAAAACAGGGAAAGGCTTTGGATGTTCGGCCGTCTTGGTGGCCTTCCTGAGGGATTTGACATTGTTCCGCCAAAAGTGGAACTAACAAAGCGCTTCGGAGATTTCCTTGATACTAATCCTCCGAAAGAATTGTATCTCTCTGAGAAACAGATTGAGCACTTGAAAGAAAAACATCATATCGACAACTTTCTCGTAGAAGAACCACTTTGTTTTGACGTTTATAACAAGAAAATCAAAAAAGACGCACTTTGTATAACCATAACACAGCCGGAACATAACAGCCTTCGTGTAATCGAGGTCCCCAAGAAAGGTAAAGAGATTGTCCGTAAGATGTCCATCGATGAACAGTTCCGTTTTATGGGCTTCGAGGATGGAGAACTTGACTACACCGGGCAGTCATACTCACAGATGTCCAAACGTGCTGGTAATGGTTGGGACGTCAATCTTGTCGGAATACTAATTAAACACATATTCAACCAGTTATGATTATTGATTTAGGATCATTCGCTTTTGGCTCAAGCCTTCAGAATGGAACGGGTACGCCCTCTTGGGGGACCTCAGTTGGGCAGTCTAAACCCGAGTACAAGATTAAACGTGAAGGGGCAGACCGCATCATTATGGGAATGGTGTATTGCTCAGTTCCCACCAAATACGTAAAAATGCCTTTAGGTAAAGGGGGCAAAGTGGTCAGCGGAGCAGAGACAGATGCTTTTAAATTGGCAGCTGTTTTTCATAAGGTTTATGTGAACAATGTCAAAATTAATTATCCTTTTGTCCTGATTCTTGACAAAGAGGAATCTGAATCACATCCTGGACGTCTTAGTATTCGTTATTCGGACAAGATTACGTACCAAAAGGGTGAAGAGTTGTACGGCAATGCTTTTTTCATAAAAACAGTGCGAGAGGCCTTTGGGATGAGCGAAGAAGCATGCTGGTTTGCGTATGATATAGATGTGAAGAAACAGGATACACTGCATATCAGTATTGCTGTAGTTAATCCTGATGATAAGGAGACATATCTTAATTCTGAAGTAAGGAAGAAACAATGGCAGCTTCTTATACCTGAGCTAGACATTGAGCAATTAGGCGTCCAAACGGGATCTGATGCCGTTTATAATCTTGATTGTTCAGAATATATAAATCTACTTAAGAATAAGCATAATCTTGTATTAACTGGCGCACCAGGAACAGGAAAGACTTGGCTTGCCAAGGCTATCGCAAGCAAAATGGGCGCTATTACCCAGTTTGTTCAGTTTCACCCTTCTTATGATTATACCGATTTCGTAGAAGGATTAAGGCCTACACTCCCCGACGAAGAGGGCTCCGATGCCTCGGTTGGTGTCTCATTTGAACGCCTTGATGGCATATTCAAGAAATTCTGCAAGGAGGCATTGCTTTCGCTGCGTGATATCGAAACGAAGAATACTCCATACGTCTTCATTATCGACGAGATCAATCGAGGCGAGTTGTCAAAGATTTTTGGTGAGCTTTTCTATGCTATTGATCCCGGCTATCGAGGCTCTATTGGTTGCATCAGCACACAGTATCAGACATTGATCACAGACCCTAGTGATGTTTTCAAAAATGGTTTCTACGTCCCAAGCAACGTCTATATTCTCGGAACTATGAATGACATAGACCGCAGTGTCGAGTCTATGGATTTCGCAATCAGGAGACGTTTTGCATGGCGTGAAGTCACGGCCGAACAGAGTGCTGATAACATGAATCTGAGCCCCGAACTGAAGGCGAGAATGAAGAAGGTCAACGACGCCATTCTCGAATGCGAACTTACACCAGCTTACCATATTGGAGCAGCCTATTTTAAGGGTTTTGATGGCACGGACTATGAGCCTCTATGGGAGAACCATATCAGGGGACTCGTCGAAGAGTATTTCCGAGGTAACCCTGATGGCCCAAACTACGTTGAGAAGATACATAAAGCTCTTGTAGAAGAGTAGCGATGATTTATACGTCGGATAACAATCTCGGTAATTGTATCGTAGGAGGCGATGACCTCGGTAATCTTCAACAGATTGCCGGGCGTAGGATATCTGACCTCATCTCGGCTGCTGGCAATGAGATTTGGTTGTTTCCTGGGGAAAAAGATCGCTACGGAGATAAGATTGAGAAGGAAACTATTTTCAACCTTGATGATCATAGGCTGATCACCGGCAATATCATGGGATTCATTGGTTGCGGCGGAACAGAGGTAACCATTCATTCAAGATTCTCCGCGAGGTACGAGGATGATTATTTCATGCAGTACATGCTGCAGAAAGTTTTTGCCATCAATATATTCGACCTTAATCATAGACATTCCAACGAGAGCGCCTTGGATATGGCCGTGTTGATGTTCCCTTACTTCCTTCAGAAAGCCTTGCTGCAAGGGTTGTATCGGGAGTATCGAAGAATTGAATATAATGATGATCACATACGGGGTTCCATTGATTTTAACCGGCACATAAAAATGAACTATCCGTTCCGGAATGGGAAGGTCGCTTATACAACTAAAGAGTACCGCTTCGACAATACTATCACCCAGCTGGTCCGTCATACTATCGAATATATTAAAACACTGAAGTCTTCCTCGTACATTCTCTTCGCAAATGAGGACGTCAAGTCGTATGTCCAAACTATCATTGATGCCACTCCTTCATACAGGAAAGGAGATTTGGCAAAAGTGATGGCTCAGAATATACGTCCGAAAATTCATCCTTATTACTCGGAATATCGCCCTCTTCAGCGGCTTTGTTTGCAGATACTTCGACACGAGCGAATCAGTATGGGCCGAGAATCTGAAAAAGTCCATGGTGTCCTCTTCGATGGTGCATGGCTTTGGGAAGAATACCTTGGAATCACCATGAAGAAGGCTCACTTTAATCATTCAAAGAATAAGGAAAGGCAGGGTGGCTTACCGGTCTATATCAATCGCACCAGGGGAAAGATTTATCCTGACTTCATTCATCCTCTTATGGTAGCTGATGCAAAGTTTAAGCGATACTACCGGCAGGTGGAAGATGCAGGAGAATTAGGAATCCCAAGGGAGGACCTATATCAGATGATTTCATATCTTCATTTAACCGATAGGAACATTGGCATTCTAATCTGTCCCAGAGATGATTTCGAAGTTGCTTTGCCGCTTGGAGAAGCAGAACAAGAGACCAACTGGAATCTTATGTATCACAGATTTGGTTCTTTAGAGGGTCGCGGTGGAGAAATACATGTTATCAGTGTTAATATCCCTCAGTTTTGCCCGGACTATAAGACTTTTTTTGCCCGAATGGAGAGAATTGAATCCTCTCTGGAATGGAAACTCAATAGGGTGATTTCTGGAGAAGACGAAGAGAAGGAATACTCGTATGCATAGCCATTGCTGAAACGCCGTTCTTTTCCTTAATGTATTTCCCTATCATATATGAGGTGTTCGACAAGGTCGTTCGGATTCCCGACTATCTTGTACATCAATTCTGACTCTTCGGGTTAGTATTTGTTCGTAAGCTGGAGACTATGATTATCGTAGCAGGATGATAATGGATTGGTTGTTACTTTGAACCAACAATTTCTTGTTACCTTTGTCAAAACCTCCTTTTATGTTTTACATTATTCTTGCTGCCATAGTTGCTTTTGCGCTGTTTATCATTCTGCGTGACAGCAGTGATGGTGCTGCGTATAACAAGAAGGGGGAATCGGGGCGGAGCGCGGCGATTTTGCCGTCGGAGCAGGTGAAACCTGCTAAGGCAAAGGCTGCCGCAACGAACGCTGAAAGGGGGTTATCCTGGACTTATCTTTATTACTTGGATTATTCTGCAGACCTCCGTGCAGATTTAATGGAAACGGAGGTTACGGGGATGCGCTATTATTGCTCGCTGGCGGATGTGGGGCTAATTAACGGTACTGTTCGTCCAGAGCCGGAGAATCCGCACGATCCGCGGGCGCAGGTGGTGATCCGTGCTGATGGCAAGAAGCTGGGGTACATCCCTCGCACAGCGCTTCCGGGGTACGAGGAGTTCAATCAGCGCAACCTCGTATGTCCTTTTGCAGGGCGTGTCTCTGTAGACAGACAGGGCTATATGAAGGCAGACATATTAGTAGCACTTCCTGTGAACCGCGACTGGGTCAAGAAGCAGCTGTCTGATTATATGGAGAGCAGATAATCAAAGGGATTCAATTAGGGTGTCGAGGTCACCGACGACATCGTCAAAGAGCTTGTACATCAGTTCGGGCTCTTGCATTTCGGGGATGTAGACGATGACTTTTTTGCCGGCGCCGGACATCCAGCCTGCTTCGGTGTGGGCGCTGCGGCCGCAAGGGAGGACGAGGACGCAGGTATCGGCCCATTCAAGGGCCGATAAATCGGCCGAGAACTGGCGTTGGGCCAGCGGGTGGTGCAATCCCTCCTTGTACTGGTTGAAGCTCCAATTTGGGGCGTTCTGGTCGATGTCGGTCCAGTGGAAGCCGGCGCCGCCGTGGGGCGGGTTGCGAAAGTCGTAGACTTGGTGCCCGGCCTCACGGAGGCGCGTTACCACTTGGGGATAGTATGTATTCCTCCAGCTGGAGGCGACGTAAATCTTTGCCATAGGGATAAGTGATTAAAGCTCTTTATGGATGACCCATATGCCGTTTCTCTTTCCGTTCTCACGGGAAACCAAGCCTTTTACAGACATAGAACTCATAATTCTTTTTATGGTTCGGGTAGATTTCCCTATTGACGAAGCAATCATCTCTTGCGTGGCTTTTGGGTTGATTCTTAGGATTTTGATTATGGCCAATTCTTCCAAAGTGACATTCAAAGGGCCATTTTGGCACTTTGAAATGCCCGTTTTGTCACTTTGGACCTGCCCGACAAGCATATCTCGATTCCTTAATTCATTGCTCTCTCCTAATAGTAAATTTCTGAAAAAGAGTACTAGATATTGGTCTGTGGCAGAAATCCCTTTGGGGTAATTGTTGTAGTTAGAACGGACCAGGGCATTCCTGAAATACCAGGAGTGTTCTTTGAACATATCGTTCTTGACAGTAAAGCCGAAAGATTGCAGGTACTTGATTGTAAATACTGCAGTGGTTCTTGTATTACCTTCTCCAAAAGGGTGAATCTGCCAAATGCCGGATATAAACTTTGCTATTTGTCTAATGGCGGCCTCAGTATTCAAATCAAGGTAGTTAGTAGCCTTTTCTTGGGTGAAGTCATAATCAAGAGTTTTTGCAATCATAGAGGAACTTGCATATAATACAGTTTCTCCATTAAGGATCCATTCCCGTTTTGTAATGTCGTAATCCCTATATTGCCCTGCATGTTTGAAGATGCCCTGAAACAAATGTCTATGAATTCGAGAAAGGTACTCTGGGGTAAAAGAAAAGGCTTTTTCAGTTAAGAGTTCTTCAATCCTTGCAGATACTTTGTCGGCTTCTTCGGTCCTGTTGGACTCATTATCTACCCTGACCTTTTTTGTCTTGTAGTAGGAATCAAGCATCTGTTTGACATCGTCAATGGAGATATCTCCCTCAATGTGTCGTTTTGCTGTTTCTATCAGATACTCTGATGGCTTAAGTCCGTCTACGTCTTGTAAGCCGATGGCGGTTTGCCATGCGGCTGCTTTTTCTACTCGTCCCGGTTCACCCTGACGTATATATTCATCGAACTCGCTCATCTGTATTCTTGTATAACTACTTTAAAGATAGTGAAAAACACTGAAATAAACAAATCCCCGGGCGGGGCCGGGGATGACGTTTAGGGGACGCTGCTGCGTTTGTTATTTGTTGCGGGCGCGGCGGCGGGCGGCGCGGCGGCGCTTGGCTTTCTTGCTGAAGAACTTGTTATAGAGGCCAAGGGCCAGCATTCCAAGGATGAATACGGAAATGACTATGACGGTCATTGCGTTGGTGTC
>JAEEGL013340836.1_pt1 | contig 16384 bp, 1 predicted proteins | sample 9134231 | NCBI WGS metagenome assembly JAEEGL01 (sample SAMN16246548, study PRJNA631951) | gut metagenome | biome: gut microbiome; feature: rumen; material: fiber-attached | host: Bos | place: Iran: Karaj | collected 2018-10
ACAAACAAATCGTTCCTAACATGATGTTGAAACCTATGGTTCCAGCATTCATGCCTATAGCTGCTTAACTCAGCTACGGTTTACCTTTGACACCTGCTATTAGGATAAACCGACAAGAGCAGGTTAGTGTTAACTTGCTTGTTCCGTCAAGCTAGCATAAAATTCTAACGGGGCTGGTTTATAAAACAATTCCGTCCGGTAATGGTTTTATAAACGAGATAAATCTTTCCGGACTAAACTTGTAGTACTCTTACTGAAACTTTTTCGGACGCGGGTTCAATTCCCGCCACCTCCACCAAGAATTAAAAGATTGTATTTTTATAAAACAGATGAATATTAATCATCTGTTTTTTGTTTTTCTGAAGAGAAAAGCACCCAGCAAAAATATTCCTATATATGCCATACATAAATACACAAACAAATCTCCGATTTTATCGTATATTGTTATGCACTTATTTGTGTATGCATTTCCTATAAAATTACCGTCAAAAGTTTCTTTTGTTTTAACAACAGGTTTTCCTTTACAATCTATAATCCCTGAAATCCCGCAATTTGTTGAAACCAAAACATTTTTCCTGTTTTCTACAGCCCTAAAAATATTCATTGTAAAATGTTGTTTTATAAGTGTAGAATCTTTAAACCAAGAGTTATTTGTGTGATTTGTTAAAATATTTGCACCTTTTACAACTAACTCTCTCGATAAATAAGGATAAAAATTTTCCGAACAAATATTTATTCCTAACGTATATTTTCCGACATTAAAAGCTCTTAATTCTATCTCTTTTGATCTTTCTCCAAATCTATTTAACGAAGACAAAAATCCGAATAAAAATCCTTTTCTAAACGGCAAATACTCACCAAAAACAACCAAATGTTTTTTCCTATAAATATCAAATATCTGCCCGTTTTCAGAAATCAAAAATATAGAATTATAATCTTCCCCTTTTTCTGTTAAAGTACCACCGACCAAACTAATATCGGAAAAGGATGAAAGTTCGTTCATTAAATCTTTTAATAAATCATCTTTTTTTATATTTCCGAGAATTAATGTCTCCGGATATAAAGTTAAATTCAAATGTTCCCCTTTTAAATTTTTAATATTTTCTTGAATTTTGTTAACTATACTTTTTTGATAATAAACTTTTTTCTCCTTGTAAGCCACCGTCTGAACTATACCTGCCGATATCTTATCGCCATATTCAACGGGAAACTGTTTTATCCTACAAAAGCCATAAGACATTAAAACAAAAAATATTAGAAATATTTGCAATATAAATTTTTTATTTTTGGATGAAAGGTAATAATATAAAAGCATATTTACACCTACTATAAGAAAAGAAATAAAGTATATTCCAAAAATATCACTTACTTGTATTAACGGAGAAAAAGAAGCTTGACTATAGCCCAACAAGTTAGTTTGAAAACCTGAAAACAGGTACGACTTAATATAATCAAAAACTGCAAACAATGCAGCAGATACTGTAACAGCAATCATATAATTATATTTTTTTATTTTATTAACAAATATCGACCATACTACAAAATACAAAGATAAATAAGTCCACAATATTAAACTTACAATAAAAGAGCTGCCAAATCTGTTGGTATTCGATAACAGGAATAAAAAGAACCAATATGTAGAAATTATATTGAACATTATTCCGGTAATAAAGCCATACAACACAGAACTTTTTAAATTACTTCTATATATACAATGTATTAAAGGTATAAATGCTATCCAAACAAGGATAAAAAGATTAAACTGTTGAAAAGATAGAGCAAGAAATATTCCGGATATTATCGAGAATACTAAATATTTAAGCTTATATTCTTTAACAATGAATTTACATATTAAATTTTTTATCATGGCATTATTATATTATTTTACAAGCAAAAAAGGCAGATGTTTTTTTCATCTGCCTTTTTCTTATATCAATAACTATAGAGCCCTATTTTTATGCTGCCGATGCTACAGCATAAATATCCGATATTTTGAATAAGTCCATCGGCATCTTCAAGTCTGCATCACCATTTATTTCCATCAATGCACCTAAATCAGTCTTACCGGTCTTCATCAATTCCTGCATTTGAGCAAGTTTTCCGCTTAAATCTTTATCTGCTACAGCTTTTTGTAATTTAACTATATTTATCACAAAATCATTATTTATCTTTCCGCCGCTTACAGCTTTAGTTATTACACTTTGACTTACTCTCTTGTTTGCTTCTATCTTCTTTACTACCTCACTTTCAGTTGCTTTATCCAACCAATCTTTTCCTTCATCAAGAGAAGCAAATAACACTTCTCTTATTCCGGTAAGAGCTTTTACTTGAGCATCAACTATTAACTTCGGAACTTTTCCTTCTGCTCCCATTTGAACTACCGCTTCTATCTTTCTAATTACTGCTTCGTTAATTTCATCTTTACTAATTCCCGTTGCTCCTATGTAATTCAACATAGCATCCGCTCTATTTCCTTCTTTGTATACGGCTAACAAGTATTTTATTATATCCGGTATTTCTTCACCTTTCATTACACCGTATACTCTGTTAAGCATTATCTCTTGGCTCATACCTTCGTTACTTGCTATCACATTCTTTTCTGCTAACACTATACCTGTAAATGTATATCCTTGTGCTTCTATCTTCTCGATATCTTCCTTACTGCTTACTTGAGCTACATGGTTCTTATCAAAGTATGCTATTACAGGACTTGTTATCGCAGTCTTGTCTGCTATCAATGCATATTCGTAATCTGCGATATCTCTTATTATGCCTATACTTGCTGTCTCATCTTGTCCGGCCGCTTTTAAACTATCTATACCTTCATACTCGCTTTCTCCCGATACCATTTCTACTGCTATTTTTGTTAATCCATCTACCAATCTTGCCATAGGTATTACTTTTGTTATTCCTTCCATTGCCTGTACCGCACAATTTTCCAATAACATACCTTCTACTTCTTCTTGACTTACTTGTTTTTGTGTTGCAGCATTTACTCTTTCCGTAATATCCACTATGTTATCTTTTGCTACTTCTGCTGCTTTTCCAACTTCTGTCTTAACAGAATATTCACTTTCCATTAATTCATCCAATTTAGCAATCTTATCTCCGGCACTTATTAATCTGTCTTGATATATTGCATTTATCTTTCCTGCTAATTCTGTGTTAGAATATATGTCGGTAGTTTTTATTCTTCTTGAATCTCTTGATGTTTTATTTATCAATTTCGTTAACTCTTTCATAAAGTCTTTGTCACTTAATACTCCTAACGATAAACCATCAACAAATTGCTGTGCTTCCTGGCTACCGCCGAGTTTTTCTACCAAATCTTTTGCTCTTGTAACAGCAGCACCATAACCAAGACTCTTAATTTGGTTATTGGATACTTCACCCAAAGGCATTATAGATATCAATTCTTGTTCATATTCTTCGGAAATTGTACCTTCACTTTTGAAGTTACTGTCCTCAGCCAAATCACTTACTTTTGCATATTTTATAAATGCAGTATCTTTTATTGCTTTAAGTCTATTTAACATCTCTGTTGCATCTTTTGTCGGATAAATTGTCGCAAGTGAAGCTTTCAACTTTTCTTCCAATTCTTTTTCTGTTGCTTCTTGTGAAGTTGCAGCATATGTCAAAACATCTTCTAATGTCAATTCCGTTCCTTCTTCTGCCTGACTATAAGGATCAGCTCCTGTTAATTTTGCTCTGGCAGCTTTTGCTTTTGCTTCCAATTCATTCTCTTTTTCCAACTGTCTAAGACGTGGATATTTCTTATACAACTGTTCTTTTTGTTGAGCTTTCTTATCGAACATACCAAACATACCCTTTGCAACATTAAACATCTTAACTAATCCGCTTTCTTTCTGTTCGAAGCCCAAAATATCAGCTATTGTTTGGTAGTCGGTTTCTTTTAATTTTCTATCCATATCAGGCATACTCAATATTGAAGTTATGTTGTCAAATTTACTTATATCACTCAATCTCATTTCTCTAAGCAATTGTTCTCTTACTTCAGGACTCAATTTTTCACTTAAAGCCATCATGTTCACTATTGCTTTGTCGGTATCTGCGGTTATCGGCATTCCGGCTTGGGCCATTGCAGCTTTAATTCCGGCAGCACCTTTTTCTGATATTTTCTCAAGTTTTGGATCTATGATATTATTCAAGGTCTTAAGATTTTTAGTTACTCCTAATCCTACACGATTCTTTAATCCATCAAACAACAAATCAAATTTTGCCTTATTTTTACCGGATAGATTTTGATTTATTATCATTTGATGTTCTTGAATATCTTTGAATTTTGCATTTACAGCATTATAATTAGTTAATATTGTGTTTGAATAATTATTATCTAAAAACAACCCTAATCTTGCTAATTCTATTGTTTGTACAGGTGGTAGGCCATATCCGTTTTGCAATGCATATTGTTGTAATCCGGAATCGTAACCTGCATTTACAAAAGATTGCAATGCTTCAATCGTCATGTTATCATAATTTATGTTAGAATAAGAATCTAACATTATAGTAAATGTTTTTGGATCTTTTACATTCTTATTCCACAGTTTCGTAGTTAAGTCCAATACTTGTTCGGGTTGTACCTCACCACTTAAACTTATTCCCAACATTCCAAACAACCATTGTATAAATTTATCCCAATCTTTGTCAGGCATAATTATCTTATTTGCCAACTCGGCATAAATTTTACCTTTCTCGGTTAATACTCTGTTTCCTTCGGAATTTATATAACTTAACGTTGCATCTTCATTTATTGAATCTATATACTCTTCGGCTTTTGCTTTTTGTTCTTCTGTCATATCATCTGTTATATTTATTGCTTGTTCTGCCGTTACAGCTTTTGTTACCTGTTGAGTATTTGTCTTTGTTGGCAACAATTGAGAACTTAATTTTATCAATGTTTTTGCTATATCCTCGGCAGGGCTTAAACCACGCAACAAATCTACTTCTCTGCTTGCTTGTGCAAACGTACTTTCGAAATAAGGATTTGCCTTACCTGCTTCTTCATCTATCAATTTTTGGAAAGCACCCTCTTGTCTCATATTTTGTATATCAAGTAATCTGTTAGCAAACTCTAAGTTTATCGAAGCATCTGCAAATTTATGTTTTTGTGCTTGTTTCAAATAAACTTCCGCAGTTTGCAATACTTGCATAAATGTGTCTCTCATTTGTGCCATAGGATCCGACATTGTACCATCCGTTGTATCTTCACCGAACAAGTTGCTTTCATCATTATGTATTGCTTGGTAATATAATTTCTCTAAGAATTTAGCATCTTCCATATTTCCGCTATTTCTTGCTTTCCTTGCCATCTCTGCCAAAGTTTCTTTTGCCAAAATATACATTGCTTCTTGTCTTGCTTTAAACATTATAGATTCGGATTTCAACTGCATAGATTTATATGTTGATACTGATTCCAATAAATCTATCTCATCTATCAAGTGCGTATCTGAAATATTTCCTCTAATAATGTCATTTAACAATCTTCCTGTATTACCTGTCTGTTGTGTATTCTTAAACAAACTTCTGCCTTGTCCCTGCAAATATTCATCTGCTTGTTGCATTTCTTGTAACATTGAAGATATTGATGCCTGTTCCATATAAACAGTGACACTTGCCTTGTCTTTTCCCCAATCAGCTGCATTTCTTCCGGCTCTTCCTATTGCCTGTAACAATTCGCTGCTCGGGAAATTATGCGCATCTAAAATAACCATATCTATACTCTTGAAATTTACACCTCTCAAACCACTTTCATTGCTGAAAGTAAGTTTTCCTTTTGTTTTTGCCATATCACCAACTGTTTCTGAATGATTACCGGCAATATCAGCATCTATTATTTGTATTTGATTTGTATATTGTTTTAAACCAGAATATTTATTGGCTATATACTCCAAAATTTGTGTTAATGTTTGTCCTTTTGTTGCTTCTACTATTTGTTCATAAGTAAAAGCACCTTTGGATAATTGTGCCAATGCTTTAATCATTACTTCCGCATTATATGACATATCCATTGCACCAAACAATAAGCCAACATCTTTACCGGCATTGTCTTTTTTCTTTGTATTCGTTAAGAAATCTATTACAGTTTTAACTCCTGTATTTATAATTTGCTCTCTTGTAGTATTATTCCTATCAACTACAAATCTCTTTGCCTCTCCTTTTTTATTGTATTGTCCAATTACTTTACTTATTGAAGATGCCTCTATATCTACCGCTATACCTCCAAATATCGTTTGCGCTACTTCTCTTGCGACATCAAGAGTTGCTGAACCGCCACAATTCAAAGTACTAACTTGGTTTCTGCTAAATATTTGTGATATCGTCGACTCTCCAGAACTTACGGATTCTTTTACATTATATATATCCAACTTAAAGTCTTTCTTTATTTGGTCTTCGGTCTTACCTTCGTTCTGTAAATGTTCTATTTCCAATTGAACCAATGCAACGTTATAAGATGAACTTTGATCTGTTGTGTTATTTTGTTGACTTCCGGCTTCAATAGACACAGGTTGACCATCTATAAAGGCAACAGATTCAATATTCAATTCTCTTGCTTGCATTACATACATTGCTCTCATTATATTGCTTATTCTCGAACCTTCATCAATAGATTTCAAATCACCTTTGCCATTAAATTCTTTCAAAATAGCATCTCTTAACCTATCACTACATATGATTGCACCATTTATAATAGTAAATTCGTTATCTTTTAAATCGGCTTTGGTTTTTGCACTAACATTGGCTGCTATATTATCTCCGTTAACAGTTATTTTTTGTACTTTTTGTAAATTATTAATTATTTCATCAACAATATCTGCATCAACTTTATTATCTCCTGTTCCTAAAATAAAGGCTGTTCTGCTAAGTGCAGCCACATCAGCCTCATCTGCAACCCTTAATGTTACACTGTTAAGTGCGGAATCTAACGATTTTCCGTTACTGCCGACTCTTGCCTGCAGTTCTACAAAACCTCTCTGCCCCAATGAGTATGTAATAACCCTACCTTTATAGCTATAGCCTTCTTCTTTCTTATTGTCATATGCTTTTTCTAATTCTTCGTAATCATTCTTCTCACTTCCCTCTTTATACTTTGCTTCCCCGTTTACGGCTTCTATTTCCATCATTTTCCATATAAATTTCATATCGTCTATAGCTTTTACATTTTCACCTTTTGCGGATAGCTGATCTGCATCCGTTGATTTTGCTCCAAGTATTTCCGCTATGTTTAATTGTCCCTCATTTTCATTTAAGCTGAAATACTGATCACACGTCCATGCATAAACATGAGATTTACCGCCTCCTGCAGACAATGCAGAAACTCTTCCCAACATATTTTCAAATAACATCAATACTTGGTTTGTTGTATTTGTTCCAGCAATAATATTTGCTCCAAGTATTCCTAATCCGAAGTTAGATAAAGTTCTCTTTTCGTTTTCATTACCTTCTCTTGTATCCTGTGTTCCTTTCTTGTATGCATTTTGTCTATCCGAAACTCCATAATCTATTTCCCATTCATTTGTATCTTTATTCTTATTTAAATTTAGTGAATCGTATGCAATTTCACTCATTTTTAAATCTAAAGCCAATCTTTCTACAAAAGTTAACTCTCCTTCCGTTTTATTTTCGCCAAATGCAAATTTTATCATTAAATCCTTCAATTGTTCTGCACGGGCAATACCGCCATCATTATTAATAAAGATTTTTAGTTTTTCAGAACCTTTTGTTTCTTCTTTTTTACCCTTTTCTTTTTCTTGAGCTTTTTCATATTCCGCCGCCTCTTGTTCTATGGCTTTCTCGTTAGCACTTACAAAATCAGTAATTGCCTTATCAAAATTCTGCCAATAACTATTTGAACCGTTTGCAAAACTTTCAAACATTTCAAATATCAATTCTTTTACTTCCGTATTAATTTTTTGAGTTTGTTCAAGATCTATACCATAGACATCAGATTGAAGTTTTTGTAATATTCCCTCTTTACCTTTTGTACCCAACAATCTGTTTAAATTATCAAGAGCAATTTGTTCTGCATCTGTTCTAGTACGTTGATTTGATAATTTTTCTCTTTGTTGCTCAATTTGTTCCAAAGCTCTCTTGGAAGATTGCGAATCTAATTTAATTTGACCCATATTGAATACTTGGCTTATTAATTGTTCAGTAGTGCTATTTTCTATTTGTTTTTTATTTCTATTTATAAAATTCTGAACCTGAATTCTATTAACCAAGCCATTATTATGCTCTAACAATTTATTCTTCTGCAAATCTAAATTTTTCAGTAATCTATCTTGTAAAATTCTTCCAATCTCTTCGTTTGTTTGTACGTATTTTTGTCTGTCATTAACCGATAACAGGAGAGTATTTGCTAAATCAACTAACTCATAATTTTGTTTTATCAACTCTCTAATATTGGTATTAGACAACTTTAAAATTTGTTCATTAAGTTGTTTTTTAGCTTCTTCTTTTTCTTTTTGTGTACTTGTATTGCTATACAATACATTATTGATATCTCTTATTTCTTCCCTAACTTTTCTTTCTTCTTGTTGTCTTGCTTGCTTATCGGCATTCTGTCCTAATGAATTATCTACTAAACTCTGTATCAGCAGTTCCGTTGTCGAATTTCTAAATGCATTTATCGTTTGTTGATCCGCGAAATTAGCATTTCTATAAGTTGCTGTTTTTATATCTGATATATTGAATGATAACAGACTATCCGCACCCATTTGTGAAAGTCTGGTAGATAAGCTACCATATAGATTTAATTTATCTTGTCTGCTCAAAGATTCTGATATTCTAACATCAGAATTTATCTGTGTATTAAAATATTCTTGTAAGAATTTTCTATAATCCTGAGTTTCTTTACTATTCGACAATGTATCAACATATCTAAAATAATCTGTAGAAGAAGAAAGATGTTCATTAGCATAATCATACAAATTCAATGTCATACCCAATTTATAAGTCAAATCTAATTCCTGATTCAAAGTTTCTATTTGTTGCATCTTTTCTTCTTGTGATAAACTGTCATTTCTGTTTATTGCTAAAATCTGTTCATTTATTTTCGCTCTCAAATCAGACAATTCTTGTGCAGTATTTTTTCCTGTTCCTTGTTTATACTGATAAATTGAATCATTCAATGTTTGTAGATTTTCAAATTCTGCTCTCTGTGCAGCTGTGAATGTTCCTTTAATTGCTTGCAAACCTTTTATTCTTGTTTCTATATCTTGTTGAATACTATCAATGTTGCTTGCTAAACCTTGTCTTATTTGCGCATATTGCGATTCAGTAGATATATCAATAATGTTAGTTATCAATTGTTGTCCTTGTCCCAATAAGCTTTGTCTTTGTGCAGAAAGTTCCCTGTAAGTATTTACATAAGATGAAATATTTTTTGCAGTTTCTATAGGATTCAAACTAACATCCAGTCTTATATTCGAATTCAAAATTATACTTGAAGATATGGTAGCAAGCTTACCAAGATGATCATATAAGAACTGAGAATTATTATAACCTTGTAAATTTTGTAAAGCATTATTAGTTCCTTCTATGTTTTTAAGACCAAGTTCTTCAACTTTTTTCGTATCATTAACCAATTTTAAACTATCTGCAATACTATTATTTGCAAGTAAAGATTCAATATTTCCTTGAATGTTAGTATTAAAATTAACGAATTTATTTTCTATTAGTGCTCTTGCAAAAACTGCATCATTATTTGTTGCTTTTGCATCCATAACAGATTGGATTCTTGTTTGAATTATTTCTGCAGCTTTTAAACCGGGGAGTGCTGTTTGTAATCCTTCATATTGTGACAATGCAGCCGCATAATTTAACAATCCTTTCACTGACATATTATTTAATTGCGTATCAGTAATATTGTTAAAATTAACATTTGTTTTGTTGCTTCCATATAAATCTGCTAAACCATATAACAAATCTACTTGTGCAGCAAAACTAAGTGTAGGCATGTTTAAAGTCATTTCATCTAATTGTTCTCTAAATCCTTTTTCCTGACCTTCGGTTAATACACCATCTGCTAATAATCCCTTAATTGCTATTTCAGTAACAAATCTATTTCCTATTTCAGATCTTATATTAGTTGAATTTTTACCTGTAATTAAACTTGATACAAAATTTGTGCTTACGCCGAATTGTCTCGATATATTGTTCACATTAGCATTTACATTCTTCATATCATTTCTGGCTTTTCTCACCGCATTGATAAAACTTGTCACGGTTTTATTATCCATATTAAGAGAAGCAAAGAATGAATTTGCACCAATATTCATATTAATATCAGGTGTTCCGTCAAACAATTCTTGAAGTATTTCTCCTGCTTGTCCACCTATACCGATCCAACTAAGAGTATATCCTATAAGTTGTTCTTTTATACCTTCTTCCATAAACGTATTGATTGCTTCAGACTTTATACCATCACCGGCAGCATTAAAAAATTGCATAACTGTTCCAATTCCCGGCATATTTACAAGTGCAGGCCCCAATATAGGCTGGAACACGCTTGTGCCAAGACTAAACAACCACATTGACGGGTTTGTTACCATTTGCATGTAATTCTGTGAAGCATTATATGACGCTAAGCCATATCCTGTTTTTGAAATAAAATCATTCTTAAATTCTGCATAATCGTTTATACCTGTCGGAAGAATTCCTTTACCTATAAGTATTTGATTTGCATTACTAAAGAAGTACAAACCTGTAGCAGAATCAAACCACTCCATCCAACCTAATTTTTCTACCTTTGTTCCATCCGAATCTACATAGAACATATTCCCGTCGGTATCATAGCATAAAGTTTTATAATTCCCGAATATATTCAATCCGTTTCCTTTTCCCCTAAGTAATGTTGAACCAAAATAAACAGCTTCTCCAACTCCGGCCGTCAAATATGTAAATGTTAAATTAAATGAATTTATTCTATGGATCATTTCCGCAGATTTAGTGTACAAATCTAACGGATTGACTCCGGTTTTTAATTGTGCCCAAACTCCACTATTATATGCACCCATATTTAAAGCATTGCCTATACCCAAACCTAAAAAACCACCTACTATAGCAAACTTCCAGTTCCATATACTATTCTTGTCTTTATCAAGTAAACCGCCTGCTAAACCACCAACAACAAATCCGCCTGCTCCAAAAGCAAGACTTCTAACAAAATTCTTTCCTACAAATTCAACAACATTTCCATTTTTCGTAAATCCAAATGTTCCCAGTAATTTATCCTTAAATTTCAAAGCGCTATTAGGATCTGTTTTACCTAAAGACATCACAGGATTTATAATGTTAAATGATACTAATACTGATAAAGAAGAAACAATTCCGGAAACATCCTTTGCTATAACAGAATCTACTAAGTCTCTTGACACATTAGTATTAATGTAAAAATTCAATACTGTCTTACCTATCCTAAATGCTTGTAACAACTTATTGCCACTACCTAATCCACCGGACAATCCGAAATTAACTCCGGTAAATGCTCCGGCCACACCCCAAGAAGCAAATTCTTGCCAACTCCATTGTTTTGACAAACCTGTGGCTATAAATATTCCCTGTTTAGCCGCATTTAATGTAAATCCTGCAACTGCACCAATAACAGCTCTTTTTGCTAAATGTATTACCGTTTTTGTAATTATTTCCTTTGTAGCCATCTTTGCTGCTTCTTGTCCAATAATCTTTGTAGGTAATTGTTCTAAACCTTTAGCAAAAGTAGAACTTCCTGCACCCGCGCCTGCAAAGAAAACACTTGCCAGTGATACTGCTATTATTCCAATGTTAAACCACATTGCACTATGTTGACCTTTTTGCCATGCATCTGCAGCCGCCACTGCTGCAGGAATAGCCATAGTTGCAGCCATAACAGACGCAACCGCAACTGCACCTATTGCTGCCATACCAAAAGTAAACACACTTGCCACAGCAACTGCTGCTATTGCAAGGACTGTTGCTCCAACAGCAACCCATTTTGCAGTGTTATATTCCGCAGCTGTAAACTCTTTAGCAACGCCATCAGTAACATGATACTTCTTTACTTTTCCCTCAATATCCGTAACTTCCAACATTTTGATAGCATTACTGTTTTTCTCATAGTACACATCTGTTTGTTTTAATATTTGTCCCGCACTAGTTCTTTGTATAGCAGTATAAACCGCACCATCTTTACCACTTGCTGCTTTATATGCCGCTTCCGTAAGAGACAATCTTAAACCTGTTGAATCTACATTATATCCGTTCCATGTTCTATTCATCTTGTCATAATTATCAAAGACAGCATAACTTAAGCCGACATCGGTGTATTCCATATATGCATGCGCATTAATATTGAATTTCATATCTATACCTGAAATATAATCTCCGGTAACAAATATATAATTCAATGCATTTTTCGTCCAACTACATGATGAAGCATTAATACCCAAATTAAGCATGGTTATAGAACCATCAGAATTGTATCTTGAAAATTCAAACAAATTAGATCCCTCTTCAGAGGTTATTCTTCCACCATTTTCAATATATTGCGCAATCGTTATACCTGTTCCTTCAAACAACCCGTTCATATAATCATATATATAACTTGTCTGCCCTGAATAGGTAGTATATCTGTTACCAGCTATTATTATTTCTCCACCGGGGGTTGAATTTTGAACAGAGCGTAAATATTCTCCGGAGAACCAATCATAAATATCATCCTGCTGTCCAAATCCTTGTCTGTGATGATTTACATAATCATACAAAACATCAATTATTTTCCCTTCTTCATTAAAATAAAGATTTGTGTTTAGACTAACAGCACCATCATAATCATACTCATCGTGTTCATAATTTTGAAACTGAACTAAATAGAAAGAATCTCCACTTTCCGTTTTAAGATATCTATACCTGTCTTCGCTATAACTTACTACTTCTGTTTCTCCATCTTCAATCGTTGTTGTTCTGGAAATAACTAACTTTTCGTAAGCATCTCTTTCTATCTCTCCACCTCTATGAAGATCAACACCATCCTCCTTATTTAATGTCTTTTCCATTACTGAACTATACACAACTATAGTTTCACTTGTATTTCCAGAATCAAAAGTATTTTGATACCTAAGTTCTCCTGTTTTTGCGTCTGTATATGTTGTACTTTTGTATTCATAATCATCATCGGTTGTTATAGTAGCTGAATTTATTGGTACTTTTTCATTGGTATAATAATCATCTGAGTTTCGGTTATCAGGAGTCAATACTGACGAATCAAGTGTAGCTGTTAAATTATATAATTCTCCATCTTTTACAAATTCATAATAAGAATATGTAATTGTAGCCGTTGTTGTATCATCATCCCCTCTTCCTGAAGCTACATAATCATACGCTTTGTCTTCTATTATTAAACCTGAAACTTCACCTATTGTTGATACTACCTGTTTTGCTTTTCCGCCACCATATACCGGCACAAAAGATTCATCTTCAGCTGTCTTAGTTATTGTTGTTTGATTGTTTTCTCTCTTTATCTCTGTATAATATGCAGTTTGTGTTATTGAACCCATCTTAAATGTCGTACTTCCGTTTTCTTCTTTATAATATCCAAATTCTCTTCTCTGAGTAAATGCTCTTTCTTTTGTTTCGTTATATCCATTGAAAAATTCCGAAGATATTATTGCTCCGTTTGGTATACCAGGATATGCAGATTTTAAATCCCCTTCTAAATTTGCAACGCCAAACACAGATGTCCCGGCATATACAACTCCATCGTTTTCATACTCCGCCTCTACTGTAACTTGTGCATTAAATACCCCTCCGGCATAGAATACAATATCGGTTACTTCCATATTATCTTTATATCTCATATCGCCTTGCAATGTACTTCCTTCTATCTTATCAAAATCATCAGCGTATCCATTTTGTTTATTTATAACTTTATTCCTTACGGTATCTTCAGCCTCATTTATTATTGAGGATAACTTGGTACCTGTTAGATAATGATATGGTTCCGTGCAATTTTCATCATAGACGCCAATCAAAGTGCCATCCACACTTGTTACTGTTGCATGACTAAAATCTTCTGTTTTTGTTTGATAATTTTTATCTTTCATATCTACTGAAAGTACGGAATCTCCGATGTATTCAATTTTATACGATCCGCTAAGTTTACCTGTTACATTTCCCTTATTATCATAGCTATATCCTAAGAATGTATTTGATACTACCTCATTGTTTACAGAATGTCTATTTACACCTTTATATGTAACTTCTGTTCTGCCACCATCAAAAGATAAAGTTATATCTTTTCTTATTTGATATTGTCCATCATTTCTGTATTTAACTTCTGCAAAAGCATATTGCGTTAATGCTCTGTTTGTAACAAAACCTTTTTCTCTATGTCCGTTTGTTTGAGTATCATCTTCGATTTCTTTTACCGTTGTTGATACTGTTTTTATAGGAATTTCAAAAGGATCTTGAGGCATTTGCGGATTATTAAATTTAGAACTTGCAAATGGCAAACTACCAAACTCCCTTAAGTCATAAGTATTTAGACCATATCTGCTCGTTGAAGCTCCGTTTCTCGAGTCAACAGTTAACTCTGTTCCATTAATTTTAACCGATACCGTTATAGGATCAGAATATTTTTCAGCAATATCTAACTTATATGTTCCTATTCTAAAATCTACTCTTTCAGCTGTCTGCTCTACTCCCATATTGACATTTATAACAGCATCACCGTAAGAATCTACCCCTGATTTGTACACATAGTTTGTACCAAACAATGTTTCATCTGTGTAAGAATCTTTGTTGTTGTTAGCATATATATAAAATTCAACACCTGTATCTTTTCCATCATTATCTATAAATTTTATTTGAGTTAAGCCACCTACATTACTTACCGCATTATTGAAGACACTACTTCTTGTAGTTCCTGCCTTTCCAGTCAAAATATCTGTACTACCTACGGTGTATAACTCATAAGATTCTGTATCCGAATTGTAAACAACTACTTGTCCCTCAAATTTTATCTCATTTTTTTCACTATCCCAAGATACTTTTCCGTTAATGATACTACTTGTGGCAACCATTTTGTTTTCAGAACCCGTATAACTTGCAGTAAATGTTTTCTTGTCTGGAGTAAATCTTCTAATAACATCTTGAGCCGAAGTTGTTTTATTTATATTTAAATTACCAGACAACTGAGCGGTACATGTGTAAGTAATACCATTTTCTTCTTTTCTTATAACGGCAAAAGCATTGTTAATTGCTTGAATAGAGCTAATCTCATCATTTTCATCCGTTTTTATTGTCAAACCGGTTACTATTACTTGATTTCCTTCAAGACCAATAGTTGCGCTGTTTTTAGAAGCTATATCGAAGCTATGTTCAATAACATCAAAGTTAAATGTTTTTGTATATTTATTAAATTCTAATTTCTCAACACCCGTAACATTTGCCGTAGTGATTACTACTTCCGAGCCATAATTTATACTAACGGAACATGTCGCATTTGACAAATCAACTTTATCGTTAAAAAATCCCGATATCGTAGTATCTTTTGTAATATCTATTTGTGATTTTAATCCTGCAGATATTGTAATTGTTTTGCCTTCCGTCTCACTTGATAATTGAACTACAGAATATTTATCTGTTTCGAAAACATACTCATCATTTTCAGATGATTTTAACGAAACTCTTGTAATATACACTTTACTATCATCGTTATCACCCTCATGTATTACGGCTGTATTTTTGGTAATATCTCCAAATAATGTTTGTATATTCAAATTGGATTCGTTAATTGAAACAGAATTAAATGTAAAACCATTATCTTCTGTATAATTTAAACCATTTGTTGTCATTATACTTACATCATCACTCAATTTTAATGTAGCCGTCGCTTTTCCTGTTCCATCATATTTGAAAATATCTTCTATGTTTATTTCATTATAATTTCCATCTTCACCGGCTTGATAAGTTAATTGAGATGAATATCTTTGAGTGTAACTATAAGTTATTTCCTTTCCGTCAATTTCACTTTCATAACTTATAGTTATATTACCTGTTCTGGTATTAACTTTGCCTAGTATATTCTCTATTGTCCAATTTGAACTGTCTGCCGATATATCTTCTGCAAGTTTTGCACTATAACTGTAAGAATATCCATTTTCTCCTTTTGTAGACATTTGAATATAAGAACCTGATTTAACACTTATTTCATATGGATCTGTTTTAGTACCCGAACCGCTTAATTTTACTCCCATTACATACATACTGTTGCCGGCTTTATCACTGATTATCGCCGTGTTCTTACTACTATTTCCAAATACTTCCGTTACCGCCTTATTTGTTCCTGTAAATGCTGTTCCGTTAAAGCTTATTCCTTCGCTCGTCA
>JAEEGL017093473.1_pt1 | contig 16384 bp, 12 predicted proteins | sample 9134231 | NCBI WGS metagenome assembly JAEEGL01 (sample SAMN16246548, study PRJNA631951) | gut metagenome | biome: gut microbiome; feature: rumen; material: fiber-attached | host: Bos | place: Iran: Karaj | collected 2018-10
ATCCTGCATCAGCAGTCCACCTTCAGCCGTGCCATCTCTGCGATGGGGCGCACCGATACCGAATACAACTCCATCACCAGCTATGGCATGTTGCATGTCATCTACCGTCTGAACCTCTTCGGAGGCGGCAAGAATCCCTTCGGCTTCGGCGGCGGTCCTGGTGGCGGTGCCCGACCTGGAGGTCGTCCGGGCAGACGTCCTGGCGGCTTCGGAGGCGGTGGCCGTCGATTCTAAGATAAGCGTGGTATAATGACGAAAAAAGAATTAGAAAGTCTGCGTGAGTTCTGCGTGAGTCGTTGGCCTGAAAAGATGGGAGCGACTCATGGCATAGAACATTGGGATAGAGTAGCGATGTTTGGAAAGATGCTCTATCAAGAAGGAGCGGATAAGGATGTTATTGCGTGTTTCGCTTACCTTCATGATTCAGAGAGAAAGGATAACGGCATAGATATGGAGCATGGCCTAAGAGCCTCGTTGTTTATCGATACGATACGTGATTCTTATTTGAAGTCATTGAGTGATGAGCAGATAGAAACATTAAAGACAGCCTGCGAGATGCATACGGTTGTTTCAAGAACAGGTGACATCACAGTCAATATCTGTTTTGATTCAGATCGAATGGATCTGTTACGTGTAGGTATCCTGCCAATACCTGAACGCATGGCTACTAAACGAGGTGCGGAACTTGTGGGTAATCCCAACTATAGTGACGACTATGATTTGTATGTAGAGCAAGCCAAACGAGGGGTTATGCCATTGCCATAAAACTCCTTTCTGCTTTTTGACCGTAACTCCCAATCGCCAACTTGGGTTGTCCAAGAAACCTTGCGGAAATACATTTTTTAACGTTAATTCTTTTTTCCTTTTAGAAAAAAGTTGTAGATTTGCAAAATAAACAATTAATAATATATTTATATGGCATACAATCCTTCTTACAATGGTATTGGTCCGTCTAACAAGACGGTGTTGCGGACTACGAAAAAAGAGACGGAAACAACGGTTAGTACTCAGAATCCTCATCCAAGCACGCCCTCGCCTCGCGGACATGCATAAACACTTGAATTATATGTTTGACTATAAAGACGCTTCTTTTTATACTTCTTATTTTAGTGAGCATCCGCTTTTCAAACTTACAGAGGAGTTTAAAGAAACAGAAGATGAAGAGGATAAGAATCTTTATGTGGGATATGTAGAGGTTCTCGATACTATTCACCCGTTAATTCTAAGAGTGGAAATACCGAAATCGTTTCCTCACCAGCATCTTGTGTTCCGTACAAAATCGCTAAGTGGCTATCCACATCTTATTCATAATGGGAAAATCAAATATGGTGATTGGTTTTGTTTGAACACCCCATTTGCAGAGACGGCAAAAGATCAACTTGATATAGAGGTGGTGCGATTAATGGAATGGATAAATCACCAGATGCGAAAAGATTTGCCTACGAATATAAATGAGAAAGACGTTGTTGATGCTCTGAGAAAGGCAAACACATATGAATGGGAAAATCTTGATGAGGTAAACGAATTACAAGTCAACGCAGAACTCACCTTCGTTGGCGATTTCTCCAATGATCTGGAATATTTCAAGAAAAAGGTAGGACATCTACACTGTATTAAGACACGTGATAAAAGGTATTATGCCTTTGCCGATAATCAATTCACGAATTATGAACTGCCTTATATTATCGTCGAAGAAAATCCAAAAAGTTTTGAAACTCTTAAAGATTTTGTAGCTCTAAGAAACCAATATGGATGGGATGAAGAAATGTGTAAACATCTTCTACCTAATTTTAATTTGTCTTATACATGGGCTGAATCTTCCACTCCCATATCACTTAGCGGGGAAAAGACATTAGAAGAATCTTTAGAGATTATTGAAAAAGTCAAGAAAGAGTTGTCCAAAGAAGATGCACATTTACTTGCATCTACTGAATACAATGCATCAGAGAGGAAACCATCGCCTAATCGAAATGAGAAAATTCCTACCGCAATACTGCCAAAACAAAGAGAAATACTGATTAAAGAATTAAATAAATTAGAAGAACAAGTTCGAAAAAATAATGGCTATAACCCATTTGAAGGGTTCTACATTGGACCGGATAAAGATTTCGATGAGATGACAGATGAAGAACTCGAGGACGAAGCTATTAGACAGCAAGAGGAAGATTACGCTATATATGTATATCCATATGAATACCATTATTTTGCTTTAGGTATACAAATAGATAGAAAATTGTCATGGGTAGTACTTTCGACAAATATAAGTGCAGGCAAATATGATAAAGTAACTTATGATATAGGCATAAAAGATTTTTGTTTAGCAAAATTGGTTTCATATCCTTTGTATATTCAGATACCACAAGTTATAAACAAGCAATTGTTCTTTGGCCGAGGGATGCTTTCAAATAGTTTCCAGCAGAAACAAATAGCTTTGGTTGGTCTTGGAGCCATCGGCTCTATGGTGGCGGAATCAATGGCAAGAAGCGGAGTGACGGTTATTGACTTATGGGATAACGACATCGTTGAATCTGGCAACATATGTAGAAGTGCTTATCTGCTATCAGATATTGGAGAAAGCAAAGTTGATGCAATTGCAAAGAGAATCCGCTACATCAATCCATTTGTAAAAACAAATAAAATTAAAGCTCATGGGTATTGGTATAATCACAATGCGAATTATTTTACATATGAGGGTGGCTCTTTCTACAACAACATCAATTACGCAAACCAAGAGCAAAGCCTCAGTCAGATAAAAGACTATGACATTATTATCGACTGTACAGGAAGCAACGAGATGCTGCACTTTTTGAGTTATGCAGTTCCAGATGCCATTATCATCAGTCTATGCATCACGAACCATTCCAACGATCTTCTTTGTTTTACCAATAAGAATGGTAATCCGTTTGAATTACGCAGGGGATATCTTTCGCGCATTGAGCAAGACACAAAGAACTTCTATTTGGAGGGCAGCGGGTGTTATTCTCCGACTTTTTTGGCAAGGAACTGCGACATTTCCTCTCTTGTCAATCTCGCCATTAGAGAAATCAATGATGCAATCGACAAAGGCGAAGTGCCAAGCTCCCTAGTACTCTCCCATAACAGAAGAGGGGTATTGATTGACAGGTTAGTGAGCTATAAAGCAGAAGGGTACGATATATGGATGACTATTTCAACAGAAACGTTGCTTGATGCCGAAGAAATGAATGATGTCGCTAATGGTGAAATAGGCTATGTTTTTGGAACATATAGCAGGGACGGCAAGTTGATAATGGTTACACACATTGTTGATGCTCTGAATGCAAGAGACGTTCTTGAAGATGCTTTCAAAACATCCAAGGGTATCATTGACTATATTGGTGATTACAGATATTCTGGTGAACAGCCCAATACGTACACTGACAATGACATAGAAACATTGGCAGCCAAGGCCGAGGACGAAAGCATAAACACAAATAATCCATTATTGGCTGTAAGAAATCCAGATGGTTCCGTCTCTTTTTTCCTTTATATCAACAATGGACTAGTTTCGTTAGTTAAGCAATCTTAGTGTCTGCGACGAATCCTACTATTGCTGCGATTGTTACTACCATGACAGTCGCAGTATTTTTTACCACTTCCGCATGGGCATGGACTATCAGAAGGGATCATCGCATTCTTGCTTCTGATTCCTTTCTGCGGGCATTTCGTAGTGCCTGGATCGTCATCACCATCTTTCTTTTTTGCATCGAACAAAATGGTGGAACTCGTCAATCGGCTGATGATTTGTGCATTGATGTCCTTCATCATCTTTTCGTACTTTTCATCCAAAAGACTGATCTCGTGGCTGTCAAGGTTGCCCATCATATAAATCACGAAACCTTTCCAGTTGCTGTCATATAGTTGCAGAACCGTTTGCCTCTTGAACTCCTGAGAGAAATAATTAAAATCCTGTCTGGCAATAGTTGCGTCCAGTCTTATGGTGAAGGGATGGCGATTAACGGAAAACGGAACCGAGACAGAAGTTGTGTTCGGATTGTTCCTGAAATAGCGTTCAATCAATATCTTTGTTAAAGAATAGAGACTTTCGAGGTGTTCTTCTATGTTGCTTGAATACATCCCAAAGGAAACACAAATTTCATTTACTAATGACTCTGCAACACTCCTATCGAACAATATTCTATTGCGCTGTTCATAGAACTTGTATCGGCGAGGAGCCACAATATCATCCTTCTTTGCAACGTTCATCCTGCTCTTTCGTGAGATTTCCTCTCTGTTCGCCTGTGCCTTCTCAAAGAATGGCAGGGCAAGTTTGCTCAATACTGTCTCATCTTTCGCTTCTTCTCCTATTGCCTGTAGTTGTTTTCTTTCACTTTCACTCAGATAATTGAGGGTGTTATCTTCAAGAGAAGCGAAGAATACGGATGAACCAGGATTACCTTGTCGTCCACTTCGCCCTTTCAACTGTTTATCAATTCTTATGGAATCAAACAAGTCTGTACCAATAACCATAAGACCACCATTAGCAAGTGCATCCTCTGAAGGTTTTATGTCTGTGCCGCGTCCAGCAACACTGGTGGAAACCGTTATTGTGTTTCCAATACCAGCTTTAGCCACCAAGACGGCCTCGCCTTTAGCAGTTCTGGCATCGAGTCTGTTGAAAGGGGTGCCTCTTTCTTCAAGTATATTAGCGATCTGGTCTGAACGTTTTAGATTTATATTGCCTACAAGTGTAGGTCTACCTGCTTTTTGATTCTGAAGTATTAAATTAACAACAGCATTGTCCTTCTGTTCCTTTGTATGGTATATGCGCAATGGCTCGTCAACACGAATCATCGGTTTGTGCGTAGGCAGAGCCGCACATTTGAGGTGATATATGCTTGATAGTTCTTTACTTGCAGGCATGATTGTGCCAGACATCCCTGCTATCTTATCATAAAGTTTGAAATAGTTTTTTAAGGAGATTACTGCCATTCCGTCAAAGTCATCTTTAACGTCAACACCTTCTTTTACTTCTATGGCAGTATGAAGCCCATGTTCCCATCTGCTATTCTCTTTCGCTCTTCCTGTATTTGGGTCGATAATCTTCACTTTGCCATCAGCAATAATATAGTCTACATCACGTTCAAAAACAGTAAGAGCACGAAGAAGTTGGAACAGGACATTTTGAGTATAAATCTTTTTTAGATAATCGTTCTTCTCTTCTACGGCTAATGCGTCAAAGTATTCTATTTCGTAAGTATGCTTAATAGAAAAAAGGTCTGGCATTGCTTTTCTTTCAGACAGCCACTTTTCTCCTCTGCTTGTAAAGGTTGCCGTTTTATTCATTACGGAAGACGTATACAGTTCTTTACTGTTATCTGCCTCAATCAGTTCTTTTATAATGGGAAGATTCTCCTTATATATGTCTCCTTCGTTATAATAGTTTCCTCCTCCCACTATATGAGGTGTTTCGGCATCGTCAATCAGGATGGAGTCAAGTTCATCAATAATGGCAAAGTTATGCTTTTGCTGAAGACATTCGCCTGGAGTCATTGCAAGATGGTCAAACAAGTAGTCGAAAGTGAACGACGAGTTGGTGCCAAAAGTAATATCATAACAGTAGGCGTCCTTTTTCCTACTGTCATCACGAGAATACTTCTCGATGCAATCAGCTGTAAGACCATGAAACATATATATTGGGCGAGTCATCTCATAGTCGCGCTTTGACAGATAGTCATTGGCCGTCATAAGATGAACACCTTTATGCGTAAGAGCGTTAAGCACGATGGGGAGTGTTGCGACAAGCGTTTTCCCCTCGCCTGTAGCCATCTCAACAGCATACCCATAATGTAACAAAATTCCTCCTAATAATTGTTCGTCATAATGAACCATATCCCATTGGAACGGTATTCCGCCAACGTCCCATTTGTTCTTATAGCAAGCCTTATCATCGTTTATTGATACAAAATCAAAGTTTTCAGCGAGATAAATGTCGTTGTCATTCGCTGTCACCATGACATTCCCTCTTGAGAAACGTCTTGCAGTCTCTTTGACTATTGCGAAAACATTTACGAGGTTTGCGCTTAGTGCTCTTTTGGGCGATTTCTGTTTGTTGATGGCTGTTTCAGCTTTCTTCAACTTTTCCCTCAATTCGTCGTTTGAAAGATTATACAGCTGACTGAATGTTTGGTTGATTTCTTCAACTAAAGGATAGTATTTTATTGTAATGTCATTCATACTTAACAAAATCACTTTGAAGAGAACTTATCATCATGGTATGGCCTGATTTTGGGCAAATAACATCTACACGCAGGTTTCCATCTATATCCAAGTGCATGGAAAATCTTATTTCTAAGTCATCATCCGCTATACCTTTGGCTACCGGCAAAAGGCTCTCCTCTTTAATCAATTGCCAACTGTCTCTTTGATTTGGTGTTCCATATATCAGACTACAGGGGAATGTTGTGTTATTCTTGCTGTCAATATAAAAAATCCTTTCTCCTGATTTATAAGGCAATTCTTGTCCTTTTGCAATAAAAGAAGCGAACATATTGTGTCCCTTGTCGTCAATGCTCTCAATGCCAATATCATATTTCGCGCGTGGAATTCTCTTTGTATCTATAATCTGAACTGTTGTGTTGGGCTTTATCACTTTTTGGACAGCGAGATTGCGTGCTTCACATATATATTCTATTTCATAGTTCATTTCACGGTAATCTGCATCGTCACGCTGCCCTATTTCGTTCCATGTCAGACGTGGGCACTCGTCTGTTTTTTCTGTCGTTCGAATCAAACGAGAGAATTCATTTTGGAATTCCTCAACAACAGACGAGACATCAGATATAACAATGTTCTCAATGTTCCGATTCTCGGCATTATAAGTCCAGTTGTATGAACCTGTTATGAGAATCTCATTATCAATGATACAGAATTTATGATGCATGAAGCCATTTTCAGGTTTTGACAATCTAAAGATGCCTCCAGCTTCAATAAAGCGATTGAAGTCTGGGGCAAACTCCATGAAGTTAGTTGGATTATCTAACAACACAAGTTCGACTTTTACTTTTCGTGAGAGACAGTTGAGCAACTCTTGGAAAAGTTCGCTACTCGTAAACCAAGCCATGGCGACACTTATTGTCACTCTTGCTTGTTTCAGTAGTGGTATTATTTCACTTCTAATATTGCAGAAATATGCTTTTTCCATATTGAAAATGTGTATTATTGTTTTCTTGTCAATAGTCTTAGTAACCAACTATAAATCGAGTCAGACTCAAATACTGTTTATTATGCAAATATACATAAATCATATTATATTCAATCATTCTTTATGAATATTTAACTTTGAATATATTATAGGTAACAGATAAATATACTACATATTATTAACTTTTTACAATTTATTACTTCTTTTTTTAGAAAAAAGTTGTATCTTTGCAAAATCCAATGATTAAAGGCTTATGAATGATAGAATTTTAGATGAAGTCAAATATACTCAGGATGTCCGCAGTTATTATAAATCCATCCTTGAAGGACGCCTTCTTTCAATAAATACTGAAACGATGAATGATGATGAATTGCTTCATTCATTACCTTATGGACTAACCGATTCCGATAGAAGTCTTTGTTTCGCTAATAATTTATGCACATGGTTTACCATAGGAGAAAGTCGAGAATTAGAGTTTGTTAGACCATATAAACAGATGTGCCTGTCTTATGGAGAGGAGTCTTTAATTTATATTAATTATAGTAGATTTTGGTTACCGCTTAAATTTAAAAACCACAATAATACTTATTTTGGGAACCAATCTGGGGTAAACAAAATAGATGGAATTCTTGTTGATCCTGAGTATTTCTTTGCAAATCATTTAGGAGAAAAGATCTTTTATATTTGTGGCAAAAAAGGAGTGGATCAATTTGGGAGAAAACAGAACTGCTTGATGTTTGCTTTTAATAACGTTAATCCAACTTACATTCGCAAATACATTATCAATTCTCAACTATATACTTTACAAGAAATTATAAATAACCCTATTGAATATCATATTCTTCCAGAAACTACTATTGTTTTTGAATGGAATGGGCAAACGAAAAAGAATTATCGTATCGTAGGACATCCTGTTATATATGAATTAGTAAATAGAATCTATACAGAAGAATTCTCAGAAGCTTTCAATTCAAAATATCGGGATATCTTATCAAGAAATGAACATATACTGACCTCTTAAAAACTTTAATTGAATTAACGAACATAGAGTTCACACTATTAATCTACCTTTGCAGCAAAAAAGAATGATATGCCTACAAATAAAAATGCACTCATAAGATATAAGTACTTGGACAAGCTGTTGTCTGACTATCATCATTATTATGATATTCATGACTTGACAGACAAGGTGAATGACATGCTATATGATGATGGGTTTCCAGAGGTGACTCAGCGTTGCATTGAAAAAGATCTGAATACATTAGAGTTTGCTCCCTTCAATGCACCAATAGAGCGTTTTTCATGGAATGGGAAGCGTTGTATATCATATGAGAACAGATCCTTCTCTATTTTTAAGCAGGAGATGAGCCGTGAGGAAAGAAGCCTGCTTCGTGAGGTGTTGAGTACCCTGGGCCAATTTGGTGGGCTCGATAATTTTCAGTGGCTTGATGATTTCAAGATTGGCTTAGGTTTAGAAGAACGTAGGCAAATTATCAGTTTCAGCAATAACCCGTATTATGAAAGTTCTAATTTGCTTGGAACCCTTTTTGACCAGATTTCTAATGAAGTGGTCATCAATCTTTCATATCACACTTTCACAGATGCGACTATTCGTAGTATCGCTTTTCATCCTTATCTGTTAAAGCAATATAATGATAGATGGTTCCTTCTTGGTGCTGCTGATAGTGATAAAAAGATCCTTACCTTTGCACTAGATAGAATTGACGAAGTAGAGTCTCTGCCTGAGAAGAAATATATAGAATGTCCTGAAGAACTTTCTGAACGTTTTGAAGACATTGTTGGTGTGACCCTCTATGAAGATAGACCTGTAGAACACATCTTGTTATGGGTAAATGATGCTTCAAAAGATTATGTAGCCACTAAACCTATTCACGAATCTCAAAAGCAGTATCAGGGTGAAGAAGAACAACGACTTCGAACTCAATATCAGAAATGCGAAGGAGGCTCTTTTTTCTCTATTGATTGTATCAAGAATTACGAACTCGTTCGTGAATTATGTTCCTTTGGTCCATCATTAGTGGTTTTGTCTCCGGACTCAATCAGGGATGACATAATGTTTCGTTTGAATAAACAAATAGAATCATATAAGAATATTTGATATGGATAGAGAGTCACAGGAACATATAAATGAGATTGCCCCAATCGTATCAGTTGCTTATAAGTTGGGCCAAGAGAAAAAGTACGATGAGGCATATAAGACCTTGTTGCCACATTTTGAGGCAGACGAGATTCCATCGTACTTTGAACAGCCTTGTGGGTGGACAATTTACCGTTATCTCAGACACAAGGATAAAATAAGCACGTTTGAAATCAGACGTGCCTTATCTTTCTATCTCAGTTTCGCTTCATGTAAACCAAGCTTGCTTCATTCATGTATAATGATGCAAGCCTTGAATCTTGAAAAGAACCATGAAAATGATTTCCGTTTCATTGAATTCTGCTTGATGTGGAATCTGGATTCGTTACGGAATGAAGATTATAAATCAACTCAATTGAAGACGGAATCAGGTAAAAATATTGAATACCAGTCTTTGGCAGAAGATATTGCAACGAGATTGTATCGCGAAATGAAATCTCGTCATTCGGTTGATTTCGCAACCAGACTATATCCATTCTTTGAAAAAGTAAGAAACTCCTGTCCTGACAATAGGTTTATCAGTATGTATATGGCCCAATTGTTGTATTGGCAAGAGAAAACGGATGAATCACTTAACGCCTATAAGACAATCTTACGTACTTCTCCAGAATGGTATATATGGAAGAACATGGGTGACATTATTGGTGATAATGATTTACGCATTTCATTTTATTGCAAGGCTCTGACTATGATGGGAAAAGAAGAGTATATTGGTGACTTGCGCTTAAAGTTGGCTACTTTGCTTTTAGATAGTAATAAGGAACAGGCTGCTTATGAGGTAGAGCAGTACGTAAAAACATATAAGGAGAATAATTGGAATATATCCGGTGATGTCTATCTTCTCCAAGGTAAATTACAAGGAGTAACCCATTCTTGCCAATCTAAAGCATTTTATAGAAATAATATTGATGCGGCAGAGAATTACGCATACTCAGATATACCTGCAGAAGAATTTGCTTTTGTTGAGACATATAAGAATAAGGAAGGTAAAGAAAGAGCGAAGCTAACAAATATAAAGAAACGTCTTGATATCAAAACACCTGTCTTTCCTCTACTACGCAAAGCTACACCAGGAGAAGTGTTCTCTGTTCGCTTAACTAAGAAAAATGAGCGATTGGTTCCCTTTACGATCCATAAGACTGGTAAGAGCATAGAATTGATAAGTAAAAAAGTCGGAACACAGGATTTTTCTGTGATGAAGACTGTTTCAGGTGTTGTGTCTTTACCGCCTAAAGGTGATTTCTGCTTTATTGACCACACCTATTATATTCCTTCTAAAATAAGAGAGATAAATAATCTGCAGGAAGGCCAGCAGGTTACAGCAAAAGTAAAACAATTACCCGATGGAAAATGGCGGGTGATTTCAATAGTAGGAGGTAAATAATATGACTTTGACATCACAGCAACAACAAGTATTAAATAACATCAGGACGTTTCTTGATAGCGATATTTCCGTGTTTATCCTTAAGGGTTATGCAGGTACAGGTAAAACAACTATGATCCGAACAATCATAGGAGAGATAAAGAACAGAGAAAAGGAACCTATTTTAATGGCGCCAACAGGAAGAGCAGCCCGGGTGCTGGAAACAAAGAATTCATGGGAGGCATCCACGATTCATAGATGTATTTATGAATTAGACACCATTGAAACAAAAGAAGGTTCTGATGATATTCGGTTCATATTTCCTTTGAAGAATCTGGAAGATAGAGCAAAGGACCATATTTGTATTGTAGATGAGTCGTCAATGATAGGAACACGAGAGGTTGAAAATGAGTTATTCGAATTTGGAACAGGCAGTTTGCTTAAAGATTTGCTTACTTTTGTAGCGCCTAATCGTGGTGGTAAGATCATATTTGTTGGAGATCCCATGCAATTGCCTCCTGTTGGGGATAATGTGTCAAATGCACTTGATGAGAAGTTTTTCGAAGGCATTGGTATAAAAACAATGGTGGCAGAGTTAACTGATGTTGTAAGACAAGGCGCAGGCAGTGCGATTTTAAGTAATGCGATGAAAGTCAGAGCACTTATTGAATCTCAACAAAGAAACAATCTGGTTTTTGATAGGAATGAGGATGAAGTAATAGACATGGAAGGATACAACATGCCCAGTCAATTATTGACACTTTATCCGAAACCAGAGATTGGCCAATCTGTAATTATAACTTTTAGCAATCGCCAAGCTCGTGATTATAATTATGCTGTTCGAGAATTGTTATATCCTAATCAAAAACAAATCGTAGTAGGCGATATCCTTCAAGTTGTAAGTAATAATTACAAGTTGGATGTGATGAATGGCGATTTCGTAGAAATCACAGCCATCAATGGCGATACAGAATATCAGTCGGCTCCAGTATATATCAACATTGGAGGAGAAAGAATACAACATAAAATAACCTTGGCATTTAGAAATGTTCGGATAAGACTTGATAACAAATACGAATTGCCTTGTAAGATTATTGAGAGCATGCTTGACGACTCTGATCCCAATTTGAATTTCGCTCAGATACAGGCTCTCTATATTAACTTCTGTATGAGATTCCCACATTTAAAAAGAGATTCTCGACAATTTAAAGAGTATCTGAAAAACGATCCTTACTTTAATGCATTACGTGTAAAATATGGTTATGCTATTACAGGTCATAAATCACAAGGTGGAGAGTGGGATACAGTTTTCGTGGATTATACGGGCAGAACCGGATTGAATACAGATTGCTTACGTTGGACATATACTGTAACGACTCGTGCCAGTCATACGCTCTATGGTTGTAATATGCCAAATGTTACTCCGATGTCTAAGCTACAGATAGCTCCTATAATTAAGGCAACGAAACCTAGAGAAGAATATCTATCCTTTACAGATATACCAGAAACACCTTTCCACCCCAAAGACACGCCAAATTATATAAAGGCTAAATATTGGGTAATTTCTGATGAACTGAAGAAAGAGGATTTTGCAATAAAAAGAGTGGAGAGCAAGCAATATTGCGAATGGTATCATATAGAAGACAATTGTGGCGAATCCCTTCTCGTACATTGCTTTTATAATAAAGCAGGCCTTTTCACAAAGTACAATGCTGTCGGCAACTCAAGTAATATGACTAGAATTCTTTCTCTAATGCAGACCAATATGGTGATGCTGTGTTCATTCAGATACATTCCGTCGAATATTGTACTACAGAATTTATACAATTATGTTGAATCAATATGCTCAGATCTTGATGTTAAGATTACAAACATTGTTGAACACCTGTCTGAGTATTGTGTTTACTATTACTTCCAGTGTTCTGGCTCATATTCATGCATTCAATTTTATATAACAAAGGATGGCTTCATAAGTTATGCGCAGCCTTTTTCTGATTTGGGAAGCGACGACGAAATATTAATTAAGGTTATAAATCAATTAGAATTAAAAAATGATTGAAAAGCGAACATAGAATTCGCAAAATATAGTTATCTTTGCAACAGAAATCAAAAAATAGTAAGATTATGGAAGAGTTAAAGGTTTTAGCAAACAGCTACGCAGACGAGAATGTAATTAACGTTCTGAAGGAATCTATTGCTAAAGTTTATGCCGATGGCTATCGTGATGGATTTAAAGATGGCAAGGAGAAAGCTCTTGTCGATCTAGGTAATGATACAGAGTTTGTTGATTTAGGCCTGCCTAGCGGTACATTGTGGGCAAGCGATTATGAAGGTGAAGATAATAATATATGCTACAAACCTTACTGTGAAGCAGAGGCAGGAAATATTCCCACCATTGAACAGTGGGAAGAACTTAAAAAAATCTGCATATGGGAGTTTAAAATTGATGACTCTTATGATCTTTGTGAAGCAGAATGTGTCGGTCCTAATGGTAATGTCCTAAAATTTTGCAGAACAGGGAAGATCGATGTTTCTTCTAGATCTAATTTCTGGGAAGTATTCTTTTGGCTTAAAGATGAGGAAAGTGCCAATACCGAGAAAACTGCTGTTCATATGTATAATGCTGGTAAAGATTCAAAATGGCGTAATGCCAAAGCACTTACAGAGGGATTCTTTTCTGGCTATAAACTCCCAGTCCGTCTTGTTAAAATGAAGTAATCTTATTTAAGTATATTCAGATTAAATAGAAACGGTCATGAAAGAATTGGATAATATTTCTGCTAATTATGCAGCAGGTAAAGCTAACGAGGTGATGGAAAAAGCTATTGCGCAAGCATATGCTGATGGTTATCGTGATGGTTATAAGGATCGGGAGGAAGAATTTCCCGTTGATCTTCGTGATAACAAGACGGAATTTGTTGATCTCGGACTCCCTAGCGGAACCATGTGGGCAAAAGAATTTGAGAAAGATGGTGATAAGGTACACTACCTACCTTACTGTGATGCTTCAACTCTTTCTTTGCCGACGGAAGAACAATGGAATGAATTATTGTCTTTCTGTAGATGGGAATTTACATACGTAAGTAATTACTCTCGGAAATATGACTGTATAGGCCCTAATGGCAAGGTTATTACTTTTAAGTCTTATGGGTTCCATAAAGTAGACGAAACAATTGAACAAATTGAGCGTATATACTTTTGGCTAAAAGACTCAAGTGAAGAGCCTGACAAAAAGTTAGTATACATGTTTTATGATCGAGGGGAAATAAAAACCATCTCTAAATCTTTCATGGGTTTCAAGTATCCAGTTAGATTGGTTCAGATAAGAAAAGAGAAATAACGAACATTGGTTTCGGAATATATTTGTACCTTTGCATCTAAATAAAACAAGCGGTCTTTGAATAGTCTGACAGGAACGAACTTTTGACTTGTAGCTCGTCGTATTTGACAGGTGGCCTAGTAGCAATACTGGGTAAGAACAATGTTAGATTGTTATTGTTTCATATCTGTGTGAGTTTTTACTAGAACGATAAGTAGAAGTAGACAAGAACACAGACAAGATTTTCATATACAAAGAAAACGAAGTTCCTGAAAGGTTATCGAAGGCCGCTTTTTAATAGTAATAGAGAAATGGATAAGCTCGAAACAAGAAAAAGATTTTCATCACTACAGACAAAAGCAGATTTACTGAAATTGCTAAATGACTTGAAAGTTGATTACTTGCAAGATAATGCTTATCCTATCCCTATGAAAGCACTCAATTTTTACTGTAATCCTGCACATGAAAAGAGATACAGATCTTTCTCCATTCCCAAGAAAAGTGGCGGACAAAGAGTTATATCCGCACCATGTAGGGGTTTGATGTCAATCCTCACATACTTAAACGTAATGTTTGAAGCCATATATGAACCTGCACCATGCGTTTGTGGTTTCGCCATCGGAAAATCTGTGGTTGACAATGCCAACAATCATATCGGAAAAAATTATGTTTTCAATCTTGACATTAAAGATTTCTTTCCGAGCATCCAGCAAGCACGTGTTTGGGCTCGATTACAAGCAGCACCATATAACATTAAAAAAGATGTAGCTAATGTCATCGCAGGCTTATGTTGTATGAAGACAGGCGATGGAAGGTTTGTACTACCCCAAGGAGCTCCAACTTCGCCCATTTTAACAAATATGATTTGCGAGCGTCTTGATCGCCGTTTAACAGGATTAGCAAGACGATTTGGGTTGAACTATTCGCGTTATGCTGATGATATCTCTTTTAGCAGTATGCATTTCGTGTACTCTGCAGACGGAGACTTCATTAAGGAACTGAACCGAATAGTTTCAGAGGAACATTTTTCTTTAAACGAAAAAAAAACACGTCTGCAAAAGAATAATGTGCGTCAGGAAGTTACGGGAATAATTGTTAATGAAAAAGCGAATGTAACTAGAAAGTATGTTCGTGAAATACGACAGTTGTTATATATATGGAAAAAATATGGATATAATGATGCCTATAGCAAATTCTATCCTAAATATAAGGCTGAGAAAGGACATGTAAAAAAGGGAGAGCCTGTTCTTGAAAATGTCCTTAGCGGAAAGCTCCTATATCTTAAAATGGTGAAAGGTGAAGAGGATTCAACTTATCTAAGATTGAGGAAGCAATTTGATAAACTTTCCGGTGATACTATCTTACACAAATCTACAAGTGATGAGTTTAAGTATATTCTTACTTATGATTTGAGTAATTTTATCGCTGTCAACTCTATAATCCCCTTTAAACTGCATATCAAGGACGAAGATTTGCAGACAACCGCTTCTGGCAATTATAAAGGTAAAATGGAATTAAACGGAGAGTTTATGTCTGTTTTCATAAGCAAAGGCGTACTGAAGCAGATTAGATCTGCCGAACAAGGGGATTATACAGACATGTGGAAATGCTATATCTCATTATGTGAATCAGCGAAAGGGAGATTCTGGCTTATACATAGAGGTAAGCATGATGAAGCCACACACAATCCCGCCCCTCAAAAAACAATAAGTCAAATCATTGACATTTGGGCAAAAAAGGGATTAGAGAAGGCAAAGGAAGTTTTTGAAAACGTACATTATCCAACCGGGGATTCTATAGACATCAAAGCAATTCTTGATGTTTGGGAAGAGAAGGGAGCAGATGCCGCTGAACAACTTTATGAACAATATGTCAAACAATAAATAATATTTTTAAATCAACATTTGACATTATGAGCACTTCTAATTATAAATTCATAACAGCACTCCTGAACGATCCGAAGTTAACAGCTTCAGATCGTGACCGTATTATTCAGCTCATTGGAAAAGAACTCGAAAGTAAGAACAAAGACTATGTGACAGAAGATAGACTCAAGGACTTTGTCACGCTTGATAAATTAAAAGAGATTATGTTATCAGCTTCGAGCCACACTGTAGATGAAAAAAACGATCCTTCTAATTCGCATGGTAAAAATGATTATGGTTCAACAATTCATTCTCCCCGCGAAATAGTAGATTTTTTAAAATTGTTTTCCAGCAGCTCATCAGCTTTAAAATACACTACACATGCATGGGACAAAACATCCGAAGGCAGTTTCGCGTATAAAGACTATGATGACTTCATGAAACATTGTGAAGAGGATTTCTACGTAAAGTATAGAGATGAAGACAAAAATAACCGTATATACAAATGTAATCAATC
>JAEEGL010990641.1_pt1 | contig 16383 bp, 17 predicted proteins | sample 9134231 | NCBI WGS metagenome assembly JAEEGL01 (sample SAMN16246548, study PRJNA631951) | gut metagenome | biome: gut microbiome; feature: rumen; material: fiber-attached | host: Bos | place: Iran: Karaj | collected 2018-10
ACTATTATTAATAGTGATAACATTATATTAGTTAATGATGGAAAAATAGAAGCAACTGGTAAACATAATGAATTGCTTAAAAAATCAAATCTTTATAAGAATATGTGGGAAGCACATATTGAGGCAAAGGATGGTGATTTAAATGTTTAAGATGTTAAAGATGTTTTTCTCATTTTGTGATAATAAAAGAAGAAAACAATTTTATTTAGCAATAGTATTAACTATTTTAATGGGATTATGTGAAGCAGCTAAGCTTCCAGCAATTTGGTATTTATTTAAAAATATATTTGAAGGTACTTTAACTTTAAATGCTATTCTAACATCATTTATTATAATGCTTGTTCCATTATTATTATCTATGATATTTAGATATATGTCTTCAATGCTACAAGTTGATGGTGGATACTCAACTGCTGCTGATAAAAGAATTGAAATAGCTGAGCATTTAAGATATGTTCCAATGGGATATTTCAATAATAATTCATTAGGATATATAACATCAGTTACAACAAATACTATGGAACAATTAGCTGATATTGCAACAAGGGTAGTTATGCTTGTTACAACAGGATTAATTAACACTATTATTGTTGTTGGTTCTTTATTCTTTTTTGATTATAGAATTGCTTTAGTTGCCTTAGTTGGTGTTATTGTTTTCTTATTATTTAATTCAATTATCAAATATCAAGGAAAGAAATTTGCTCCAGAGAAAGAAAAAGCAGATTTAGGTGTATTATCTAACACATTGGATTATGTTTTAGGTATATCTGAAGTAAAATCATATAATTTATATGGAAAATATTCTAAGAGATTAGATGAAGCCAATGATTATGCATCTAAAGTTTATACTAAAGTCGAACTTAGTATGATTCCAGTACAAACAGTTCAAACATATATTACAAGACTAATTGGTGTTGCAATGACAATTGTAGCTATCTTATTATTTATTAATGGATATAATGATTTAGCAGTTACAATGACTGTAATTATTGCAAGCTATATTATTTATGCAAGCTTAGACTCTATGGGAACATTTAGTGCCTTGTCTAAAGTAATTGAAAGATGTGTTGAAAGAGGAAATGAAATTTTATCTATTGAGACAATGGATATAAATGGAAATGATTATAAAATCAATACATCTAACATTGAATTAAAGAATGTATCATTCTCATATGATAAGAAAAAGATAATTGATAATGTATCTTTAAAAATCAAAGAAAATACAAAGGTAGCTTTTGTTGGCCCATCGGGAAGTGGTAAAACTACTATCTGTCATCTTATGGCAAGATTCTGGGATGTTCAAGAAGGTGAAGTATTACTTGATGGAAGGAATGTAAAGGATTATAGTATTGATTCATTAATGAGCAATTTTACATTTGTATTCCAAAATGTATATTTATTCAATGATACAATTTTAAATAATTTGAGAATAGCTAAAGCAGATGCAACTGAAGAAGAAATTAAAAATGCACTTGAATTAGCTTGTTGTCAATTTGTATATGATTTACCTAACAAGTTAAATACAGTGATTGGTGAAGGTGGATCAACATTATCTGGTGGAGAATTACAAAGATTATCTATTGCTCGTGCTATCTTAAAAGACACTAAAATAGTTATTTTAGATGAAGCAACAGCAAATGTTGACCCTGAAAATGAAGAGAAACTAATAAAAGCAATCGATGCTTTAACTAAAAACAAAACAGTAATTATGATTGCTCATAGATTAAAAACTGTTAGAAATTGTGATAACATCTATGTTATTGATGATGGTAGAATTGTTGAATCTGGTAAACATGATGAATTAATGAAAAAAGATGGTATTTATAAGTCATTTGTAACTGATAGAAAAGAAGCAGTTGGTTGGAAAATATAATTAAATAGTATTTATAAAAATAAAATGGTTTAGAATGTGTATTAATACTTCTAGGCCATTTAAATTTTTTTAGAATTATAGTTTATTTGCTTTATTATTTGATGTATCAACCGATAATATTGGATTACACATAAAAACATTATTGCTGAAAAGAACTGAGCATTTAAATAACCAAGTAATCCTCGGTCGTTCAAATTGAGGGTACTAGAAAAGTCACACGTAGAATAAAAATATTTAATCTAGATATGATTATATTTGTTGGGTATCGTGTAAAATCTAAAAGAGTTATAGTTTTTAGAACATGTGCTAATAAAGTACTAAAAGAATATTTATCTAAGGTTATTAAAAAATCTATTACTGATAATTTAAAAGATTATACTAATGTATATATTAATGATTTAATTAAGTTTTTTGGTCAATTTAATTTCATTAAATCTCTTATTGATAATGGATTTTTAAATGATAAAGTAGATAATATTGAGTTAAGTTATTTTATTGATAAATAAATTTGTAATTAGAATTATCTTTAAAACTATAAAATAGGTAAATATGTTTTTAGAAAAGATATAGTTATTTGACTATTTTTAGTGAAAGTAATATAATTTATGTATAAATTGAATAATGGTCACCGGAGAACAAGTACCGTAGTACTTACGTTGAATAGGTGTCGAGTGAGCTCGAGATAAATGTTTTACATTTTATCTTGAGCTTTTTTGTTTTTGGAGGTAAATATGAGTAATGTAACATTAACAAAACTTGAAAAAGATGATATTAATCAATTTGTTCTTGATAATCAAGAATCTTTTAATTATGGAGCATTAGAAGAGTTTGGATTAAGAGATAATAATTTTGAAGAAGATGGAGAGATTATTTCAAGAAAAACTATTATTGATTGTATTAATCATGGAGTAGCCTATAGAATTAGATTAGATGGTAATATAGTTGGAGGTATAGTTGTTTGTATAAATAACAAGACTTTACATAATAGTTTAGAACTTTTATTTGTTAGTCCAAAATATCATAGTTTAGGTATTGGATATAAAGCATGGAAAGAACTTGAAAAATTATATCCTAATACTAAAGTATGGGAAACATGTACTCCTTATTTTGAAAAGAGAAATATTCATTTTTATGTTAATAAATTAGGTTTTCATATCGTTGAATTTTTTAATAAATATCATAATGATCCTAATGAAGTTGATGGTAATAATAGTGATGATTGTATGTTTAGATTTGAAAAGTATTATTGATATATAAATATATTATTTTATTAATATTTGACCTTTACATTTATAAAACAAATTGATAAAATAGATTTAGTTTTGATTATATTAAAAAGGGTTGTATGTATGAATAATAAAAAGAAATTTTTGATTATGATGATTGTTGGGATGATTATAGGATCAATTTTATTATACGCTATAACAACAAATGTTACATTTGTTATTGTTTTTTTAATTTTATCTCTGGTTGAGATTTTAATTAAATGGAATAGTTTTAAAGAAAAATAATAAATTTATACACAATTATTAAATTATTGATGAATTTTAAAAGATATTATAAATTAGGTAAAGATGTATTATTTTAAGGAGTCTAATTATGAATGATATGTTTTATGATATGATATTTAAAAGAAAATCATTTCATTTATTTAGAAATGTTGGTAATGATATTATTTCAAATGATGAGATAAATCATATTCTTTGTACTTATGATAGTTTAAAGAGTTTAAATCCTGACATTAAAACTTGTATTAAGATTGTTCCAAGTTCTGAAACTACTTGTCGAAGAGGAGAAGAATATTGTATTCTTTTATATAGTGAGAAGAAAGATGGATATTTACAAAATATAGGTTACATTGGTGAAATGTTAGATTTATATTTAGTATCTAAAAATATTGGTACTTTATGGTTTGGTATAGGTAAAACTGATGAAAAATCATATAATGGATTAGATTTTGTTATTATGATTGCTATTAAAAAAATAAATGATCTAACAAAATATAGAAAAGATATGTTTAAGAGTAAAAGAAAAGATATTAGTGAAATGTGGGAAGGAAACGATATTTCTAATATATCTAATATAGTAAGGTTTGCTCCTAGTGCATGTAATTCTCAACCTTGGTTTGTTAAAAATGATGGAAAATTAAATGTCTATAGATATAAAAAACATGGTAAAAGAGGTATTATGCCTATTAGTATGGTTTCTTTTTATAATAGGATTGATATTGGTATTTTTATGTGTTTTCTTGATTTATGTTTAGATCATCATAGTATTAGTTATGAAAGAGAGTTATTTAGTGATGATGGCGAATGTAAAGAGTTCACTCTTAATGCTATATATACAATAAAGTAGATAGTTCTAAAGCATTGCTTTAGAACTTTTTCTTTATTTGATTTGCTTTATTATTTTTATTAATGATATAATATAATTATAAGAACATAGGAAGGTATTAAAATGAAAAATATTATTGTTGTAACAGGAGCTTCTAGTGGAATGGGTAGAGCATTCTCTAAAAGAATCGTTAAAAAAGAAAAAGTTGATGAAATTTGGGTTATTGCAAGACGTGAACACTTACTAGAAGAGTTGAAAAATGAAATAACTGAATGTGTAGTTGTTCCTATTAGAATTGATTTAAGAGAAAAGGAACAAATTATAGAAAAGTATCAGAAAAAACTTGATGAAGAAAAACCTAATATTAAAGTTTTAGGTTTATGTGCCGGTTTCGGTAAGTTTGCTCATTTTGAACAAGTTGATATGTTAACTGCTATTGATATGGTTGATGTTAATTTTAAAGCATATATGATTATGGTATATTTATCATTACCATATATGAGAGAAAAATCTAATATTATGATGATAGCATCTGATTCATCTATTCAACCAATTCCATATCAAAATATATATGGTGCAAGTAAAGCTGCAGTTTTGAGTTTTGCAAGAAGCTTAAACGTTGAACTAAAGTATAGAAAAATACATGTAATGGCTGTACTTCCTTTATGGGTTCAAAATGATTTTATGAAAACAGCAATTGATCCTGATAAACCTATTGTTGTAATTAATTATAAAGGTGTTTATGATGGTGATAAAGTTATGGAAAGAGCCATTAAGGATTTATATACTAAAAAAGATATGTCTATTTATGGAGGATATAATAAACTTCAAAATTTTGTTGTTAAAGTATTACCTCATAAACTTATTATGAAGATATGGTTAAACTCTCAAAAACTAGATGGTACTCCTGAATGTAGACACCCAAAATGTAAGAAACAAATTGAGGAATGATAATGAATATATTTCGTTTATCGAAAAGTATATTAGATGATACTAATGCAAAATATAAAGGTGCTGTTGGTGAAGTTAGAGTTAGATCAAAACTCAATCCTATATTATTCGGTAAAGTTTATCATAAGTTAATTAATAATATTATTTTAAAAGATGTATATGGTAATACACATCAAATAGATCATATTGAGATTAGATCTAATGGTATTTTTTGTATTGAGACAAAAAATATTAAAGGTTTTGTTTGTGGGGATTGCAATTCTAAGTATTGGCATCAATTACTTGGAAGTAGAAAGTTTTCTATTAGAAATCCATTAGAACAAAATATGTCTCATATATATACGATTTGCAATATATTAAATAATGAATATAGAGTTTATTCTGTTATAGTCATGGTTGAAAATAATGCTAGTAGATTAAAAATACCATGTGTAGTTAATTTGAATGATCTTAGATCATATTTAGAAAATTTTAATGATGGAACAAATTATTCTAATGATGAAATTGATGATATCTATAATAGAATTATTGAGAAGAAAGTCTATATGAAAACAAGTGAACATGTTAAATATATTAGGAATGTTCAAATGTGTATTAATAATAATATATGCCCAAGATGTGGTTCTAAGCTTGTTTTAAGAAATGGAAAGTTTGGAGCATTTTATGGATGCTCTAATTATCCAAAGTGTACTTTTACAAAGAAATAATTAAAGGTGATATTATGAAAGATAAAAGAGAAAAAGAAATAATAAAAACTAGTATTATTGGTATTATAGGTAATATATTACTTGTTGCTTTTAAGGGTTTTGTTGGATTTATTGCTGGAAGTATTGCTATTATAATGGATGCTTTGAATAATTTAACTGATGCATTATCAAGTGTTATTACAATTCTTGGTACAAAACTTTCAAATAAAAAACCAGATAAAAATCATCCTTATGGATATGGTAAGATTGAATATATAACATCATCTATTATTGCATTTTTAATTTTGTTTGCTGGTAGTATGGCTATTTATGAATCAGTTAGATCTTTAATAAATTATTATAATGATAAAGTTATGCCATCATTTGATATATATGCTCTTATTATAGTTAGTGGTGCTATTCTAGCTAAAATAGCAATAGGTTTATTTTTTAAGAGTAAAGCTAAAAAGATTAAGAGTGATGCTTTAAATGCTTCTGGAACTGATGCATTATTTGATTCAGTTTTATCTTTATCAACATTAGTTAGTATTATATTTGTTAAATACTTAAATATATATATTGAAGGATATTTAGGTATTATTATTGGATTATTTATTATTAAGAGTGGATTTGAGATATTAAAAGAATCTTTATCTGGTATGATTGGTGAAAGATTTGATCGTGAGTTTATTCTTAACGTTAAGAATGATATTAATAATATTGATGGTGTTTTAGGTACATATGATATTATTATGAATAGTTATGGTCATAATAAGAATATTGGAAGTTGTCATATTGGTGTAGATGAAAGTTTAAAAGCATCTGATATTCAAGCAATTGAAAGACAAATTACAGAACTTTTATATACTAAATATGATACTATTATGACTATTGGTATTTATGCTCAAAATTCTACTGATAGTGAGGTTAATAATTTATTAAAGATTGTTCGAGATGTTATTAATAATTATGATAATATATTACAATTACATGGTTTTTATCTTGATAAAAAAAGAAAGATATTAAGTTTTGATTTAGTTGTATCATTCGATGATAAAAAACCTTTAGATACTATTAATAACATTAAAAATGAAGTAAGTAATTTAATTAAGGATTATAATATTATTATTAATTATGATCAAGATTTTAGTTTAAGTGAGTAAGTATATGTTTATTTGTCCAAAATGTAATAGTAAAATAGTTAATAATAAATGTTGTAAATGTGGTTTTGAAATAAAAGTAAAAGATGGTATATATTATTTTAGTGAAGAAGATAATATAAATGTTAATGATAAAAGTAGTGAATATATAGGCTATGATAATATTGCTATTCACTTTGAACCAAGTTTAATATATGAAGGACTTAATTCTTATGGTATATTTGGTCCTTGTAGTACTGATATTGTTAATAGATTTGGTAAAGATATAGTTGTTTTAGATATTGGGTGTGGACTTGGAAATGCTACAGTTCCTTTTGCTATGGCAGGATGCACTATAATTGGTGCTGATATTAGTGAAGAAATGTTAAGAATTGCAAGAAGCAGATGTGATAAAGAATATGATAATTTATTTCTTTGTAAAATGAATGCATATCATCTTAATTTAGAAGATGAAAGTGTTGATATTGTTGTTGAAAATGCTATGATTCATCTTGTTGATAATCCTGATGCTGTTTATAAAGAAATTTGTAGAGTACTTAAGAAGGATGGTAAGTTTATTCATTATGGCTCTTATAATTTAGATATAAGTGAAGATGATGCCAAAAAGAATAAATATTCAAAAGAAGTATTTAAAGATATTAAAAATTATTATTTTAAAGTTTTAGATGAATATGGATATAAGCCATTTAATTTTTATAATGATTCATTGGAGTTACATGAAAATTATTTCTATACAACATCAGATGAAGATAGTCACATAAAATGTAATGATAAAAATATATTCAAGAGTTTTGTTAAGTATAGAGTTCATAGATTAGAACATAAAGCTTTTAGTTATTTACAAAATGTTCCAGATGATATTCATAAGAAAGTTTGGGAAAAGACTGATTATTATGCTAAAAGTAAATATGGAGATAATTATAAAGAGATAGAGAGTTATTTTTCTTATGGCTCATCCTATGATATATATTATAAAAAGTAGATAACGTTTTATTGTTTGTAAAAAGTATTGAATTTTTAAAATTTCTGTATTAAAATATTAACGGATTGATTTTAAAATGATTGATTAAAAAAAGATTGAGTAAAAAAAGGAGATTTAAAAATGATTAATTACACAAAAGAAGAAATCAAAAAAATTTGTAAAGAGGAGAATATTAAGTATATTCGTTTGCAATTTACAGATATGCTTGGAACTTTAAAGAACGTTGAAATTCCTGTATCTGGACTTGATGATGCACTTGCTAATAACATTATGTTTGATGGTTCATCTATTGAAGGTTTTGTTAGAACTGTTGAAGCTGATATGTATTTAGTACCTGATTTAAGTACATTTATTATTTCTAGTTGGGAAGATACAACTTATGGTAAAGTTGCACAATTTATATGTGATGTTTATAGTGTTGATGAAAATGGAAATAAGACACCTTTTGAAGGTGACCCTAGAACTATTTTAAAACGTAACCTTGAAGAGTTACATAAACTTGGTTATACTAACTTTAATTTAGGAGTTGAACCAGAGTTTTTCTTATTTAAATTAAATAAGAATAATGGTGAACCAACACTTGATTATAATGATAATGGTGGTTATTTTGATGCTGCACCTATTGATGCTGCTGAAGATTGCCGTAGAGATATTGTACTTGAATTACAAAAGATTGGTTTTACAGTTGAAGCTGCTCATCATGAAGTTTCACCTGGACAACATGAAATTGATTTTAAATTTGATAATGCTTTAGAGACTTGTGATAAAGTACAAATCTTTAAACTAGTTGTTAAAAATATTGCTAAAAGACATGGTTTACATGCAACATTTATGCCAAAACCTATTAAGGGTATTAATGGTTCTGGTATGCATTGCAATTGTAGTTTAACTGATAAGACTGGTAATAATATATTCTATGATCCAAATAGTAAATATGGATTAAGTGATGTTTGTTTACGTTGGATTGATGGTATTTTAGCTCATGCTAAAGGATTCTGTTTAATTACAAATCCTATCGTTAATTCTTATAAGAGAGTTGTTCCAGGTTATGAAGCTCCTTGTTATATTTCTTGGAGTGCAGCAAATAGATCAACAATGATTAGAATTCCTGCTACTCGTGGTAAAGGAACAAGAACGGAAGTTAGAAGTGTTGATTGTGCAGCTAATCCATATCTTGCTGCATCAGTATTACTAGCATCAGGTATTGATGGAATTAAAGGTAATTGTCCAGTAGTTCCTGAAATGCATGCTAATCTATTTGAAATGGATAATGATGAAAGAAAGAGTAAAGGTATAACTTCTCTTCCTGAAAACTTAAAAGAAGCTATTATTGCTTTTAAGAAAGATGATATTATTAAAGATGCTATTGGTGCTCATATTACTAATAAACTTGTAAAAGCTAAAAATCTTGAATGGGATGAATTTAGAACTACAGTTACAATGTGGGAAGTTAATAAGTATTTAACTAAATATTAGATATTATAAGATAGTTATTTTATAACTATCTTTATTTTTAATAAATTAAATAAATGAAGGTTATTTATGTTTGGATTTAAAAAAGAAGTAGATATAAAAGATATACAAATAGTTTTGGATAATTTAAAACTTATGCCGGATAATATTTATAGATATAAAACTTATGATGAATTAGTTAGATATATTAATCATATTTTTTCAAGAACTAAAGATACGTATGATTGTTTTATTGTTTTAATGATGTTTGATTTCTATATTAGAAAGAATAAAACTATTATTAAAACTTTGAATAAAAAAGGATATCCATTATGTGATGTAAGTAGTTTAAATTATTCAAAAATAGAGTTACTTGATCCATTAGATGTAAAACCATGTTATATAATTACTAATAATTGGTATAGTTGTGTTTCTATTTTTGGTGATTTTGGTGAAAAAAATGAGTTAAGATTTAATTCTAAACGTTTTGTGTATAAAGGAATTAAACTTGATGGATTAGATTCTTTTGATTATAAAATCTCTAAACAAGGTAAAGAGTTATGTAGTTTATTTAGTAATGTAAAAGATATTCGATTTATTGAAAATAATACGGGTTTATCTATGCATAAAACTCTTGATGGAATAGAATTTTATCCATATGATTATTATAATAATAATAAAAATCATCTTGATAAAAATGAATGTTTATGTGAATTTTTATGGGATTATACTGAAGAAATTAATTTTTTTACAGCAGTAAAATGTTTTATTTATAAAGAAATATTTAATGAAATGACAAATTTTATTTTAGTGTTAGCTGTTGCTATAATGCCTAGATATAATCAAAAGATGGTTGCAAATCATTTTTATATATCAAAAAAATAATGATGTTTTTATTATTTAATTTAAAGTGTGATATACTATATATAGTTAGTGTTATTTAGAAGGAGATTAATAATGAAAGATTATATTTATGCTATTATTGGTATTTCACTTATATTTTTATGTACAACAATTGGTTCTTTATTTGTTTTCTTTTTTAAAGAATCAATATCAAATAAGTTAAATAAAATATTTATTGGTTTTGCTGCTGGTGTTATGCTTTCAGCATCATTCTTTTCATTAATAAAACCTGCACTTGAAAGTGAAGCTAGTTATATGCCAACATGGGCTATTGTTGGTATTTCAATAATTCTAGGTAGTTTATTTTTGTGGGGAATTGATAAAATTGTTCCACATCTGCATGCTCATGAAGGAAAAGAAGAAGGTTTAAAAAACACTGGATTATCTAAGAATACTAAGATGTTTTTAGCTGTTACTATCCATAATATTCCTGAAGGTTTATCTGTTGGTATTGCTTTTGGTGTAGCTTTAGCAAGTGGAAGTAATCAAACATTATTAATGGGAGCATTATTACTTGCTATTGGTATTGGTATTCAAAATATTCCAGAAGGAGCAGTTGTTGCCCTACCTATAAAGGGTGAAACTGGAAGTAGTAAAAAAGCATTTTTATTTGGAATGTTTTCAGGAATTGTTGAGCCTATTGCTGGGGTAATTGGTTTATTTCTTGCTATGAAGATACAAGGAATTATGCCATGGGCTTTAGCATTTGCTGCTGGATGTATGATATATGTTGTTGGTGAGGAACTTATTCCAGAGATGAAAGATGATGAACATGAACATTCTGGAGTTTGGGCGTTTATAATTGGATTTGTAATTATGATGGTTTTAGACTGTCTATAAAAATATGTCAGGTTTACCTGACATATTTCTTTAAGGAGTATTTTATGAGTGAAATATATTATATTATTGGAACTGCTTATGCTGGTAAATCAACGATGATAAAACTTCTTAGTGAAAAGTTTAATGGAATATTATGTGAAGAAAACTATCACAATAAACTTTTAAAGGATTTAGATAAGCAAAAATATCCTAATTTATGTTATACAAGAGATTTAGTTGATTGGCATGATTTTGTTTCAAGAACTCCGAGTGATTATGAAAAATGGATTGATAATGTTTCTAAAGAATGTGAAGAACTTGAATTAATGTTATTAGAAAAATTTAAAAATTGTGATAAAAAGATATTCGTTGATACAAATATATCAATTGAGACTTTAAAGAAGATATCTGATAAGGATCATGTTCTTGTAATGTTATCAAGTCAAGATACTAGTGTTAATAGATTTTTTGAACGTGAAGATAAAGAAAAACAGTTTTTGTATAAATTATTACTTAATTTCGATGATAAAGAAAAAGCCATTAATAATTTTAAAGAGTGTATCAAAAGAGTTAATTCTAAAGAAAGATATGATAAGTTTTTAAATTCTGGTTTTAACGTCTTAATTAGAGATGATAATAGAAGTATTGAAGAGACTTTTAATATTGTTTGTAAGATGTTTAAATTAATGTAAAAGAATAGAAAGGTTTTTAAATTAGTGTTATAATATATATAAGAGGTGTTAATATGAAAACTAAGAAATTAGCTATTGTTGCAATATTTGCTGCTTCTTTATGTTTAATAGCTCCATTTTCAATTCCTATAGGTCCTGTACCGATTACTCTTGCTACGTTTGGAGTTTATTTAATTGGTTCATTTTTTGATACTAAAACTTCTCTTTTAATTATTTTGATTTATATTTTATTAGGTGCTATGGGTTTACCAGTTTTTTCTAATTATTATGGTGGTATAACTCGAATTGTAGGCCCTACAGGTGGATATATTATTGGATATATATTTTGTGTAATTATAGAATCTTTATTAATTAAACTTTTTAAGAATAAGAAATGGTCATATCCAGTTAGTATGTTTTTTGGAACTTTGTTTATTTATTTGTTTGGTACAACTTGGTTTTTATTTCAAATGAATGAAACATATACTATTGGTAAGGCTCTTGCTTTATGTGTTATCCCATTTTTGCCTGGTGATAGCATTAAGATTGTTATTGCAACAATGATTACTATTCTTTGTAAAAAAAGATTAGAGAGTGTATTTGAACCTAATAATAAGGAAACTGAGGGAGAATAATGAAAAAGTTTAGTATTATAATACTGTTGTTATTTTTGTGTGTTTTTATGTCTTGTAAGAAAACTGATAACTTTTTATTAATAAGAGATTTTAAAATAAATGATACTTTAGAAAATGTTGAAAATAAAACTGCTAATATTGTTTTAATATATGGTCAATCTAATGCAACGGGATGTTCTTTATTTGATTATCTTGAAACTAATAATTATGAATATTTAGATACAATTAAGAATATTAATAATGTATATATTAATTTTGTTACTGAAAATTATTCTAATTCATCTGATAATACATTTATTAACTCTATTGTTGGGTGTGGGGCTAGAAAAGACATGTTTGGTCCAGAAGTTGGAATTAGTTTGAATAATTATTTAAACTCTAGTGAAGATTTATTTATTATAAAGTATTCATATGGTGGAACAACTCTTGATGATCAGTGGTTAGATGGTAGCTATGGTCGTGGTGAGTTATATAATGGTAGTATTAAGTTTACTATTGCAAATCTTGAGTATTTAATTAGTAAAGGATATACTTTAAATATATTAGGTATTTGTTGGATGCAGGGTGAAAATGATGCTTGTAGCATAAAACAAGCTAATAGATATCTTAAAAATACTAAAAAACTTGTTTCTTTTTATAGAAAAGATTTGAATAAATACAGTAAAGATATTAGATGGGTTGATGCATGTATTGATAAAGATGTATGGCCTAAAGCTAGTATTGTAAATGAAACTAAATTATCTTTAGTTAATGAAATAGATAATTATTATTGTATTGATACTAATAGTTTAGGATTAACAACAAAGAATGAACCAACAGGAGAAGCTGATTTAGCTCATTATGATAGTTTATCTCAAGTTTTATTAGGAAGAAAATTTTATGACGAATTAGTAAAATAGAAGAAGTATTTCTTCTATTTTTTCTTTACAATAAAAAATTATTATAATATAATTATTGTGTTGGAGGGATTATTTATGGATAATTTAAAAGAAAGATTTTTTAATAAATTTACAATATGTTTTTACATTGTTTATGTAATTATATTATTCTTAATTTGTTATTTTGGTTTACCAACAATAAATTTTAGAGCTAAAGGTTTTTATGCATTTTTAGCATATATATTAATTATTCCATGTTTTGTTATTTTAAATTTTGTTGCACATCATAAAATAATTAATGGTAATGTTAAAGATACATATAAAATATTTAATATTAATAAGAAAAATAATAGTTTTAGTTTTTCTCAAGATAGATATGTTTCTGCTGATGAATATTTTAGTCCTAAAAGAAATTTAATGAGAACATGTTTAATATTATTATTTGGTTTTATTGCTATGGAGATTCTTATTGGCATTACTGGTGCTAAAATCTTTAATGCTAAGAAATATGCTGAACAATTATCAATTGTTCAAACAACTACTGAAGAATTAAATCAAGAATTTGATTATGACGATAATGCTGAAGATAATGAAGTTATTTTACCTACAATTGATAAGGATTTAGCTTTTAAATTTGCTCAAGCTAAACTTGAAAAATATGGTGCTCAATATAGTATTGATAAAACAATATTTACTATTATGAGTGTTGAAAGAGATGGAAAGACTGAATTAATTCGAGTAACTCCTTTAGAATATGCTACTAAATTTGTTGCTTTAAGTAAATATAATAGTGGTACTATTGGTTATATTGAAGTTAATTGTGTAACTAAAGTTGCTAAGCTTGTTACATTTGATGAAAATAATTGTTTAAAGTATATGCCTAGTGCAGTATTTAAATATGATTTGAAGCGTCATATATATTCAAAATATCCAACATTAATGTATGATGAAAAGTATTTTGAAATAGATAATTATGGTAATCCTTATTGGGTTATTCCTACTGTTAAAAAAGAAATTGGTATTTGTAATGGAGAAACTCCTTATAAAGTATTAATCGTTAATCCTATTACTGGTGAAATGAATTTATATGATTTAGGTAAAGAACCAGTATGGACTCAAAGATGTGTTGATGAAAGTGCAGTTGAAGCTCAAGCTAATAATGCTTTAAAGTATAAGAATGGTTATTGGAATACTTACTTTGCTAAGAAAGAAGTGTTTAATCTAAGTGATGGATATAACTACATTAATAAGAATGGTGAAACTTATTATATTAGTTGTATTACTAGTCCAAATGAAAATGACCAAACATCTATTGGTTTTATTAGTATTAATCTAAAAACTAAAGAAACTAAGAGATATAGTGCTCCTGGTATTACAGAAATGAGAGCAAGAGAAATTGCTATGTATGATGAAAGAGTAAAAGCTCAAGTTTTAGAAGCTACTTGGCCTATTTTAATATCATATAAATCAATACCAACATATTTTGTTGTACTTAAGAATGATGTTCAATCTCAAAAGGTTGTATTAATTAATGCTGATGATGGAGCATATGTAGCTATTGAAGATAATATTCAAAGTGCATTTAGTAGTTATGATAAACTTGTTTTCAATAAAAATAATGATACAATTGAAGAATTAACTCTTACTGGTACTGTCACTAATATAAGGGATCTTGGTAATACTATTGAATTTACATTAAATAATAAAGAAAATTATTATTTTGTTGTTGATGTAAATTTATCACTTGATGCAAGATTTTTAAATAAAGGTGATATCATCACAATTAAATATAAAGAGTATAGTAATTATGGTGCTGTAACAAGTTTAAGTAAATAAAATAATAGTCTCTAAACATTATGTTTGGAGACTTTTTTTTATTGTATTTTTAATAATATTATGATAAAATTTTATTAGTATGTAAGGAAATGAGATTATGAAGCAATTTATAACATTTTTAAAGGGAATACTATTAGGTTTTGTTGGACTTGCAATACCAGGATTAAGTGCATCTACTATAGCATTAGAGGTTAATGTTTATCATCCTATGATTGATGCTATTAGTAATTTATTTAATAAGTTTAGAAGAAGCGCTTTATTTTTAATATTTCTAATGCTTGGATATTTTACTGGTGGATTTTTAGGTTCGTATCTTATTGATACTATTTATTCAATATATCCACTTGTTATCATTACAGCAATACTTGGATTTATATTCGGTGGTATGCCAAAGATGGCTTGTGATTTAAAGCCGGGCCTTAAGAAAATATCTTGTTGGATAACTATTGTCAGTGTGTTGTTATTGTTATTATCCTTTTCGTTTTTTGTAATTAAAACAGAACAAGTTTCTTTTGATAATATGAATGTTTTTGACTTAATAATATTATTCTTTATTGGTGTTTTTACATCATCAACATTAGTTATTCCAGGAGTTGATTTTGCTGTATTATTATTATCTTTAGGATATTATAATGCTTTAATTGGTTTAATTGCTCATATCTTTGATTTTAGTAATATATTACATAATTTAATTGTTCTTGGAACATATTTAGTTGGTTATGGAATAGGTGCATTCTTATTATCTAAACTTATTAAAATGTTAGTTAAAAAGTATAACAATGAATGCAATTTTGCAAGCTTTGCTTTTGTTCTTGTTGCTCCATTTGTTGTTATAAAAAAATGTGTTATTGATAATCCTAATTTTTCATATAGCAATGGGCAATTAATTGTTGGAATAATATTAGGCGTTATATGCTTTGTCTTAATGTTTGTTTTAACACGAAGAATTGAGAAGAAAGAGATAGTGGTGGAACAAAATGTTTAGATTTATTCTTTCAATATTATTACATATTCCTCTTGTTTTAAGAATAAGACATAAGATGAAGAAGAGTTTAAAGAACAAAGAATTATCTCTTCAAGATAAATATGATGTTGCAAGAGATATTGTTATGACAATAACAAAGAAGGCTCATTGTAAAGTTATTGCTTCAGGATATGAAAATATTCCTTTTGATACAGGATATATGATTTGTCCTAACCACC